>Ga0123342_1001976_pt1 | contig 34393 bp, 17 predicted proteins | sample Turbeawhitnodule_FD_89960 | JGI IMG/M metagenome (GOLD analysis project Ga0123342, IMG submission 89960) | Root nodule microbial communities of legume samples collected from Mexico - Turtle bean Mexico white nodule | ecosystem: Host-associated > Plants > Roots > Nodule | place: Mexico: Nepantla... | reverse complement strand
TGAGTTCTTGTCTTAGAACAAATGATCCAACTCTAAGAAAAGTGCCTCTATAATGTCCAACTCAAGGTGATTCCTAAGAAGGTCAAGAACCTTTCTCTATATGGCTAGTGGAATCACATCACCAGTGATTTGATATATTCAATTTCTTTGATCAAATATATCATTGAATAATTTCTTAATATCTTTCAATGTCAAATGAATTATCAATTTATTTTATTCTTAGATATTAATTCAAACAATATCAATATATTCAAGTTTAGAATAAATCTTCTAGTTGCTCTTGAAAATATTTATCAGATTATATTTTGAAAAAACTTAAAAGGGATTGTAAAGTATTTTCTTCTTCTTAGCCATGTAATAATTGTATAGAGTGGTTAGGAAGTTTTGGGCCTTGTATTTTGGGCCAAAGTAGAGAAGGATGTTAATAGAAAAAGAAAGTAAAGTGTAAAATAGTAAAAGAAGGGTGCAAATAGAAATGTAGGCAAGGAAGGCATGAGGCTCCACATGTCCTCTCCTTAATGGAGAGGATTTTACTCCAATGGAGGCATGCCACTTGTCACTCTCCCAATGGAGAGGATTTGCATTAATAAGGTGGTGACACTTGTCACACTCTCAATTTAGAGGTTTTGAAAGACTTTCTCCTTAAAATAGGAGTCTCTTGTACTTGATTTTTAACTTTAATTTGAGTAATGAAATGTTTTCCAATTTGAGACAATTTTACTTGTTCAAAGTTCTCTCTAGAGTTGTCTTCTTGCTAGAAAATTTTCTAGACTCATCCTATTAGTGTTGGCCCAATCTCACTCTAGAAACTAAGTGTTGGCCTAACCTCACTTAGATTCACTGTCCTAATTTTCATCTCCCAAATTTCTACAATTCTTCATGTTTCTACAATAGTGTTCATCATTCATAGAAGATATTAAAATCAAAACAATGAAGAAGAAGATCTACAAATGAAAATGCAAGTTAGGATTGCATCATTTATTCATTGAAACTTGTTTGAAAACATTTTGAATTCATTTAAAACATTGCATTTTGATTTATGATTTATATAACTTAACACAATCAAAACACGTTTAGAGCATATGTAATAGTGAAAGGATTAAGTAAAGAAATTTCCCTATCACTAATTCGTCCAGTGCATGATCTTCATCTGCTATGTTCACTTGATCATCGTCTAGTATGTGTAAGGCTCATTTTTTCTTACGTTCAGCGTAGTGTGTTCAGCATCATCATATTATGCATTTATCTTTGAGCTCTTTGGTGTTTAGACTTCGTCTGATACGTTGTAAATGATTCTTTGGTCCATTTAGTTCTTTGTAGACTTCGTCTACTCCATCCTGTTGCATCTAAGATGTTCTCAATGATTTATTCATCAAAACATACATAAAAAGTTTTGCATTAAGGATTCATCTAAGACTTAATCATCTTAACATTATTTAGGTGATGTAACTAGGGATGTTACAACAATAATAATAATAATAATAATAATATTGATGATATTAATATTGTTAACAGTAATATTAATATTATTGTTATTATTAATAACATTATTATTAATATTATTATGAATATTACTTTTAATAATATTAATATTATTAGTAGTACTAGTATTAATATTATTATTAGAATTGGTATGTAAAATCAGTAGGTAACACATGACTTTCTTTATATACCGATCCAATTACTTACGGATAATATCTATCAACAGAATTTATGTCATCACGCACCAAAGTTACGTATGAATTTTACCTGAGTTATAGGGAAAAATTTGTATTACAAATAGTAATCCATATGTAAAATTCGTATGTAAGTTCTCAATTATCTATAAATCCAAATTCATAAGTAATTATCAACGTGACGGGGTGTGTTGGAGATCCCACATCGACTAGAGATAAGAATATTTCTTTGTATATAAGTGAGTGCAAACCTCAACCCATGAGCCGTTTTTATGGGGTTGAGTTAGGCTTAAAGTCCACTTTCTTAATAGACTTGCTCGTCTGTTGACTCTGGTGACAAGCTCTATCTCCTTCTATCTCTTCAGGAATTTGTCTGCTTTCTCTCATGAGAATCTAATCTCAACTGAAATCATACTTACCAGGAAAACATTTTGTTTATGGGCATATGGGCACCTTCTCTCAAGGTGATACAATAGAAAAGAATTTTATCTCTGAGGAGTGCATAAAATAATAACAGAACAACCACCTGCCAACAGGGCACCAACATCAGGGGAATATTCTGCTTATGGGGGCACCCTACTCACGACACAACGTTTACGTGGGCACCCTACTCGTGATGCAACATTATCTTTTATCATGCATGCAACTTAGCCCCTATGTGCACTAGAACACACGTACTCAAGCTAAAAGAAACATTTACTTTACCTAGGAACCACGTGTATTATACGTACCCTTAAATTCAAAAATACCCTTTACTAATGGTTGCATAAAAGGTTAAATTATGTCATAACGGGCTTACCAACCAAGTTGTGCCCAATCACATGGTCCACTATATTGGCCCAACAGCTGAGCTGACCTGCCTGTGTCATGCATCGAGATCCGACCACCGAGCATTGAGCATTGGGCGCTCTGTCTACAAATACAATGTGTTGTCTTATTTTGATGAGCATAAATACATTGTAGTTAAATACAATCTCTACATACTTAAATTATATACATTCGGTCTAATAATCACTCATTTAATATAATATTTAAAACATTTTAAATCAGATCATAACTTGGTTATAGAATACTAGCGGTTATATGTTACTATTATAAAATCCATTTATATCTCATAATAATTATTTAATGTCTTCTTAATTGTTTAAATTCAAGAAGACCTATAAATAGGTGATACTCTCGAGGAAGTACTATTACTCCTTTATATACTTCAAACATTCTTACTAACTTAAACATCAAAGAGTATTTTCCAAGTAGATTTTCCTCCTTTCTTCGTGATCGATCAACACGATAGAGCTTGGTCCATAAAGAAATTATCTTTTCTTTCCCTCAACACTCTCCAAATTCGTTTTTTTTAAGAAGACAATCAAACTATAAAACTAACTATAAGAGGTACAGTTATATATGCTTATTAGTTCCTAATTAACTCTAAATATATAATGTTATATTAACTATAAGAAATAGTTTGATTGGATTTGGTTAATTTCCAATTTGACATTCAGACCAAACTATTCAGTTGAAGAAAAAGTAAAGCTAAATAATTAATAGAAAATTCGGTTTTGATCCATTTTCAGTTATTTTTTCTTCAATCAGTTCAATTTCGAATACTTATATATGGAAACTAAAATAAAGAAATTCTACTTGTTACTTCTAGAAAAAAAATGCCTCGATTTATTTGTTACTTTATAGTATTAAAAAAATACTCCCCTGACTCAATTACAAACAATTATTACTACACTCAAACAAAATTTAACTACTTTCGTTATAATGATATCATTCCAAACTATTTTTTAAAATTGATATGCTATTTTCTATGGACTCTTGTTCTCAATTTCAAGTATCAAATAACATTTTAGGAAAATAAATATTATATTTTCAATGGGACTGAAACAATATTAACTAACTTTCTTAATTAACATAAGTACTAATGGACTTAAATTTGGATATAAAAGAGTACTATTTTCAGTAATATCTATAGTAATCAAAATTTCAACTGACCACATTATTTGATTCATTTTACTATCTATTTGACCAACTAGTGAAATTAATAAACCCATTTTATTCAATTATTAGTATTTTAGGCAAATTCTTCGTGCATCATACCAATTTAAACTTGCACTTTATCACTTTTCAAATGTTTTAAAATTATCCTTTATTTCAGATTTAAAAATTCAGAAATAAAAAAATATAATTTAAAAATCAAAATCTTATTCTGGAAAAGAAAATCCCAAATACAAAAAAAAATACATTTTAGAAAAAATCCAAAACACAAAATTTAGAAATACATTCTAAAAAAAATTTCCAAAATTCAAAAATATATTAAAAAAATAATTTCGAAATTATTTTTATGTACACCTTTATTTATTTAAAATTATTTTTATTATTTTATTTGGAGGGGCATTTTCATCATTTCACTGACAAATCAAGGGGGTGCAGGAAGAATTTGTCTTCTTTTAAGAAATGCTGACAACCCTCTACAATTGATTAAAAACTATTGAAGCTCCAAAAATGGAGAGAAAAATATTAAATAAGTAGAACCCAAACAAAAAATGTGATCTTTTAATAAACTTCAATAGAGTGTATTCAAGAGAGTGCAATCAAAACTGTGTTGCTACCATTTCTTTATTTTTATGGGAATTTGTTTTTATTAACTACTTTGTGGGAATTTTATTTTATTTTTCTTAGGACATATACATTGTCTTAACTTTTTCTTTGGCAGAGAGAAAGATGAAAATTAAAAGGAGGAGAAATATTTGATTGTTTACTAAAAAATATGGAAAAATTTGAAAAATGAATAATAACTATTTCATCTTTAAAATCAATCAAATTACACAACTTTTTAAGAAAATACATTACTATTTCTCACATATTTATACTTTGTCAAATAATCAAAAATTTAATTTTATATTTTACCTATTTCTTTTTTTCTTAACTTTTTTTCTGTTCTATATTCATTCTCTCTATTTCTGAGCACACATGAATAATACAATGAGACAAAAACATGATTTCCAATAATTTAGTCAACAATAATTGCTTTGCAGCTGATTATTAACCCTTTGGAAGCAGCTGCAAAAGAATAAAAAGGTTCACTAAAGTAATAATACCAACTACCAGCACTACCAAGACTAATGCTTTGCCATTCCTCCCAACCAGCATCTACTAGTAAAAATTGCTTTCTTGAGACCTTAGCATATAAGATTGGGATACATATCTTTAGGACAAATTGACACACTCAAGTGTCCACTAAGATAATTCAGCAACAGAACCATTCCCACTTTTGTAATCCTCCTCTAAGACTCTAAGACTCTAACTCAGACAACTCACTCTCAAAGAACACTGAGTGCAAAGCTCTCACACATTGCTCTGCTTCACTGTCATTTACAACCAATGAAATGTTCACCTGCAAAAAAACAAGGAACACACATTATACATGAAAATGAAACCATTTAAGGGTCTTGACATGCATGTAAAATCAATGCCTCTACTTTGATATACTCAGCCTGAATACGACACTAAGTTGAGAAACTCAAATCATTTTATGCTATGAATAATATGAAACAAGCTTGATCATTCCCCCTCCCATTTTCAAGGAAAGTGCTTACCATGCAATAAATATGCTTCTCATTAACATAATCACAATAATAATACACTATCATATATTCCCAAGTGCCTTAGGTTTGGAATCATCTAGCACATGCAAAATGCAGACAATAACTGTTGATGCAAGCCTTTGCATGGGGATGAAAAAGGCTATTATTCATTCCAGCAAATATAAGGGACAATATAAAGTGGATTAGGGGATACCTTAGATGCACCCTGAGAGATCATTTGCACAGTGACTCCAAGAGTTCGAAGAACACGAAAAGCCTGCAATAGAATCAATCAGTGATTTTCTTACGTGATACAGTGTGTATCGAAGGTACATGCAATCCAAAAATTAAAATAACAGAATTTAAAGAAAGGGCAAGTTTCCAAAGAGAAGAACTCTCCCAAGCAAGAGTGGAATCTCTCTGCCCCAAATATGTATTCCAAGGATTCACCTGATAATCCTCCATATATTCTTACAAAGCGAAAATATTAACCAACTCCACTTCCTTTTAACAAAATCAGCCATTCCCCAAATACCCCTCCTATACTAACCTGACTCTGACAGAATACCCTTAACAGTTAATCTTGTTTTTTATTCTTTGACCTTTAACTATAGACCTGAATGGACCTTGTCCAATAGAATTAGCCTTGTCCTCAAGTCTGAAATTTGGAATCTTGGCACAAATGGTTCTCACGTGGCTTCCTCAACAGGTTGTGACTTCCAAAGGACGAGCCATTCTGCAGAACGTGTTGAGTCTTTGTCGTCTTGAACAGCCAACACTGCCTCGAGTGTTGGAGGCTTCGGGCTCAGTAGATATAAGACCGGGGTAATGGCAGATAAAGGAGATCCCTGGGTGACAGATGGTGAATTTGAGCCTGGTCGGGTAACTACAACTTGTATGCTACGAATCTAACCTTATAGAGGATTTGAAATGGTCCATAGAAGCGGGGACAAGCTTGGGATTGATGCGGCAAGTCATTAAGATTTGATGATGGGGTCAGAGTTTGACATAAACACAATTAGCGACGTGGAACTCAAGTTGCTGACAATGCTTGTCAGCGTTCTTCTTCATGGTCTGATGAGCTTGATGGAGATGGTACTTCAATTGCCAGAGTGCCACATCCCGATTAATCAAGACACCAGCAACCGAGTCCACCAGAGTATCAACAAGAAGGTACTAGGTTACAGAGAGAGAACAACCACAGACAATTGCAAAGGGGGTTGAACCTGTAGTCGTATGGATAGAGGTGTTATACTAGAATTGGGCCAAAGACAGCCACAAAAATGTTTCCAAACAATGATTCACCACTTTTGTTTGCGGATGGAAGGATGCGCTCATACATAATACAGTTCCTTGGAGGAAAAGTAATTTGCTCCAAAAACAACACAAGAAAAGGGGGTCTCTATAACTGATGATAGAATTGGGAAACCCATGTAACTTGGCTACTTCAAAAACAAACACTTCTACAACAGAACTTGTTGTTAAAGGACGCTTCAGGGGAAGAAGATATGCATATTTAGACAATCTGTCTACAACTACTAGTATCACCACAAATCCATGCGAGCTTGGTAGGCCTGTGATGAAATCAAGGGAAATATCTTCTCAAACAACATTAAGGATTGGGAGATGTCATGGTAACCCCAACTGGAGACATAGCCTGATATTTGTTATGCGAACATATGTCACACTCACAAATGTATGCCATGATAGCTTGTTTCATTCCTTTCCAAAAGAAGTTGGGAGAAATAAGCTTATACATCTTATTAAAACCTGAATGTCCTCCTACTAACGTTGCATGATACTCTTTCAAAAGAGTGGGCATGAAGGCAAAACTAGCAGGGAGCACCAATCTGCCTTTGAAGAACAAGTACCCATCGTGCCAAAAAGAGTAATTGGGAGTAGTAGCAATACCAGTTTGGACCTGGTCCCTCAGCTTAACCAGCTTAGGATCTTACTAAATCTCATCACGTACCTTGGGAAAATCTGCCAAAAAATTGTATTTAATTCAGCAGGCTCCATTTGTCAAGACAAGGCATCCACAACCTTATTTTCTAGACCAGGCTTATATATTACTTCAAATTGGAACCTCGTAAGATTCACGAGACAGCACTCTTGATCTATGGTGATCAAACGTTGTTGAAGAAGATGGCAAAGACTGTTATGGTCAATAAACACCTTGAAGTTTCTTCCCAACAAACAATGACGCCAATGTTGCACCACCAACACAGGCATCATTATCTCCTTCTCATAAATGGACTTAGCTTGATTAGTTGGAAGGAGTGCCTCTCTAAAATAAGCAATTGGTTGTTTCTGTTGCATTAACACCACCCCAATTTCCCTTCCTTATGCATGACATTCAACGACAAACTCCTATAGGAAATTCAGTAACACCAAAACAAGAAAGGATGTTAGGCACTGTTTTAATCGAGAGAATGCCTCGTCTTGTTTGATTCCCCAATGAAACCCATCCTTCTTAGTTAAGACAATAAGAAGTTGGGCGGTTATTCAATAATCCAAGTTGAACCAACAATAATAACTAGTGAAGTGAGGCCTAAGAATCCCGGTACCTCCTTAGTAGTAGTGGGCAACGGCCACTCCACAACAACTCGGACCTTTTTGGGATCCATTTCAACTCCATGAGCAGTGATCACATGTCCTAGATAGCTTATAGAGGACAAACCAAATGAGCAATTTCTGCCCATTTGCTAAAAATGGATGTTTCCAGCAAAGACAAGACTTCATGCAAATGGGACAAATGTGTGCTTCAATTTAGACTGGACACAAGGATATCCTCGAAAAAAGACAAGAACAAAATGGCACAAAAGAGTTTGAAATATCATGCTCATGGTTGATTAGAATGTAGTCGGGGGCATTGACTAACCTAAAAGGCATAACAAGGTATTTGTAGTGCCCTTCATGTGAACATCTGCATCTTGCATTTGAATTTGGTGTAAGCCCGTCTTGAGGTCTATTTCGGAGAAGATTTGGGATCCATGAAGCTCATCAATCAATTCATTAATAGTTGGAATAGGATATTTATCAAACATGATCACCTTGATCAAGGCACGAAAATCCACACATCCTCCGAGAGTCATCCTTAACCATCATTATCGAATAGGAAATAGGCTCACTGAGTGTTTAATAATCTCATCTACAAGGAGCTCGAGCACTTGATGCTCAATCTCGTCTTTATGGTGATACACATATAGGTATAGTCAAACGTTGACTAGCTTGGTCCCTGGAAAGAAGGTGATAGAATGGTCATAAGCTCACTTGGATGAAAGACCTTGGTTCAATTGGAAGACAACCTCATCGTGGTTAAGACTTCACATAAATCTAGCAAAAGATCTTTCACTCCTGAAATAATATGATCTTTATCAATGACCATTTTCTAAAGCACTCCTTGTAGAGTTGGTGTAATTGATTACGCGTTTTTGGGGTCGTATTCTAAATGGAGAAGTACAGCTCAACCTTAGAAAAGCATCCCACAAGTTCCTCTCCAGAGAAGGGAAGGTCCACATGTCATTGTGGATTGGGCGGTAATGAAGGCTCCATGGGACTCAAGCGCAAGCTTACTAGCTGCAAGGTCAATTTCAACCATGTTGAGACGTTGTAGAGTCATTCTTGACTTGCCAAAGGACAACTTCTCTCAATGAAAGCACCAATGATACAGTGTGTACCAAAGGTACATGTAATCAGAAAATTAAAATAATAGAATTTAAAGGCAAGGCAAGTTTCCAAAAAGTAGAGCTATCTGAAGCAAGAGAGGAATCTCTTTGCCCCAAATATCTATTCCAAGGATTCACCCGATAATCCTCCATATTCTTACAAAGGGAAAATATATAACCAACCCCACTCCCTTTGAACAAAATCAGCCATTCCCCAAATACCCCTCCTATACTAAACCAACTCTAACAGAATACCATTAACAATCAATCATGCTTCTTATTCTTGGGCCTAGGAGTATTGAGCTGAATGGGCTTATTCCACCTAGAGGAATGGTTTCTATCATTATGTCACCAACAGAAGGAGCTAAACATGGACAAATTACATAACATCGTCTTGAATGTGGACATAAATTAACTTGTGCCTAGAATCACATTATAAAACCTCTAGCTTTGCCTTTTCCAAAACAAAAAATGCCCCAAGGTTTCTCCCAGAAAATAAAAACTACATTCCTCACAAAGCAAATGGGAGGAAGGTAAAGGCCTAGATAGTAATATTGAAATGAAGCAATTAAATCTTCGTACAAAAAATAAACTTAGGATAGGAATTGCATTTAAATAGAGATTAAAATTGAACCTTCTCCAATATTAGTGATGACTTCTGAACATTTCCAATGAGAGAGATTATGGATCTACTCTGTAGGAGATTTACCACAGCAATTTTCTCCAGTTCTTCAACAACGTGGTCAAGTTCCTGCTCAAAGAGGATGACATTTAATAGTTCATTTTTGAGTTAAAAAATCATTTTTCAAGCATTTGTATAAAACTAGGTGATATCCAACCAGATAGACGATAACATTGTCAAACATAGAGGAAGACAAAATTTAAAACATCACAAAAGTATTATCACTTTAAAAAACTAATCACAATAATATGCATGCTTACACTTGCCTGCTGAATTAGCTCTCTGCTCCATAGCTTTGATGGATCCAGTGTCAAGGAAACACTGACTTCACTTGTAGCTACAACATCAACTGATATGCCTAAATCTTCAAAGATTGAAAATACCTGTATACACATGGAATATGAAAATGGGAAGAGATTCAACCACAAAGAGAACATATCTGATGAGTATTAGCTCTCACCTTAGCAAGGAAACCATATTGACCAAGCATGCGAGTGCTCACTATATCCAACATGGTCACATTACGTTTCAAAACAATGCTTGTTAATATTGCCTGCAAATGGAAAAGAAACACTTAAACACATTGAGAGTCTTACTTGAGATAATGGGATTTACTATTTATGCCAAAACTAAACTCTACATACCTTGCTCATATCTCTTGCCTTGGTGATAAGAGTACCTGGAGCTTTAGGGTTGTAAGAATTTTTAACCCTTACAGGAATATCACTTTCTCTTGCAGGTCTCATAGATTGTGGATGTAGAACCTGAGAATTAGAGAACTAAAAGATTTAGACTCACCCTTGATGGGATTATTCTAATATCCTGATAGGAGCTAGATGACATATTTTGTATGCATGTCTATAGATTTATTGTAAAGTGAAAGCACTTTCAATATGCTTTATTTTCAGCTTTTAGCTCATTTCCTTTAGAAGTAATAAATGGCATTCAATGTACATATTTGCTTTAATTTTGTATTTTCAGCTCATGTGACCTTTGCTCACTGTTTTGAGCATAACTTTTTCTATAGATATTATTTTTTGCTGATTCCAGTTGCATTGGATTCTACATTTCCAGGGCTTCAAAATGGACTTATGGTTTGTTGGATTTGGAGTTCTCAACTATTTTCTATAATTTTTAGATGTTGAGGCAGATTTGATGAATTTTTGTAAAAGAACCCCTATGCATTCATTTTTCCATGTTTTTCCTTGGACTTCTGTAATTAGGCTTATGGACCTAATTAGAACCCACATTTAGGCTCATGTTAACTTCAGATTTTAGAGCATTTAAATAGCCTAAATGTGCTCTAAAATTGAACACAAACCTCATTTGCTTAATTTTTAGTTTTAGGAATTGTCTATTCATCTCTTCTCTCTTATCTCTCAAATTCTGTTTTGACTCTTCCTCTTCTCTCAATTTCTGTGAATTTTGTTTGATATTCTTCATCTGGGGAGAACTAACTCTTGAGGATCAATCAAAGGAATCAAGATCAAACAAGCCGAATTGAGTTTTGCCCTCTCTTCTCTAATTTCGGTTTTGCTTTTTGTAATTACAATTTATGTTTCTGATTTTAGAAATCAGATTAGGAATCGATTGAATCATGATTTGGTAATTAGATACGGATAAGATTAAATGATACTTTGATTTGATTTGTATGATCGATTTAATGGTTCAAACTTATTTAGAGAACAATAATAAAAGGAATTGCTTGATTCTTGATTTTGTGGATTGACCTTTATTAAGAAGTGGACTTAAGCCTAACTCAACCATATAAAACCGACTTATAAGATGAGGTTTGCACCCACTTATATTCTTAATCTCTAATCAATGTGAGATCTCCAACACACCCCTCACGCCGAGACTACCAACTTGTGTGTGAGCTATATATTATGGGTGGTCCGATAACGGCCCAATAGTGGGTGGCCTGATAAGCCCAACAAATAATCGCTAGGATAAGCTCAAAATGGCTCTGTTACTATATTAAGAATGGACTTTAAGCCTAACTCAATCTCATAGAAACGGCTTATAAGATGAGGTTTACACCCACTTATATTCTTAATCTCTAGTCGATGTGGGATCTCCAACAACCTTTAATCATCTTCTATTTTCAGCTTTGCAAATTGTTTTGTTTTTCAATTTTAGTTTTACGTTTTTCAATCTCTAAACCTCCAAATTAACAAGAATATTAGAGAATGAATACAGTATACATGTGTCCTCTGAGAAGCAGCTTAGGTTGTGCTCTTTAATGCAAATCATAGACAAAAACTTAGAATATTTGATTTCAAGAATGACATTGAAAACCAGAACGCACATCTGAAAATTAGAACGGACCCACTTGTAGATCAATGCGGTCAAGGGCCAAGGTCTTATAAGTTTTAAACTAGAAAGAGGAAAATATTAGGGGAGAGGAAAAGTTAAGGATTTTGAGTATGGTGCAGTCATTGGCTTGGGGTCTGAGTTTTGGGAATTAAGAGATATTTTACCTAATTTTGTTGTAAACTTTCTAATATTTTTCTTGTTATGTCCAGTTGTAATCACTATTTTCCGTAATCTTTTTATTTTGGTCTATAAAAGTAGTATTTCCAAAATCTTTTAATTTCCATCATATCCCACTGCAAAAGTCTATCTCGGTGCTAGCATTTGTATTGTTAACTTGTTAGCATTATGTTCAGACGTGTGTTGCATGACTCAGAAAATAAGGAAACTAATCCTAAAACCTATTTTGTAAGACTCTCATAATATTGATATTGTGAGATATTCGATCAAGAATCTACAATTTGTTTCAAACCATAGAGAATGCATATGGCAGCTTCTCAAAAGTGAAATGTTCCATATGGATAAGTGAATGTAAATTTTGTAATGATACCTGAGCACCAAAGTAAGCTAGTTCAGCAGCCTCATCAAATGTCAAGAAAGGAACAGGTTCCGCTTTTGGGTATATATTTGGATCGCAGGTTAGGACACCATCAACATCCTTCCAAACCTGTTTAAGAGATTGAATTAATTGTTTTTCTTTGTATCCATTTTGACATGCATAAATGTGTTTTAAGTACAATGGCAAACCTGGATCTCGGGCAACCCTAGTGCTTTACCAATTGCTGTAGCAGTCAAATCACTGCCCCCTCTTCCCAGTGTTGTCACTGCACATGATTTTCGGGCCTTCAAGAAGAAAAAAAAGCCAAAAGCCTTTCTAATTAGAGAATTTTCATTTAGTAACACAATCCTAGTAAAGAAAAGAAATGAAAAGAAGCATTGATAAAACATGACACCGCAAATACCTTTCCAAGGAAGCCTGTAACAATTGCAATTGCAGGATCAGAGAGCCAATCACCATTCAATCTTTTTGCAACTGCCGGATAAGTTGCTTCCAAAATGTCCGCATTTGTGAAATCATCAGTTGTTATAAAACCAATCTCAAATGCATCGTACTGTCAAACAATAAAATTAGCAGCAAATCACTATAATCAGAGACAATAAATCAAAATCTGAAATATTGCTTAGAATTGGGCCATCATACACGAGCAATAAAAATACTAACAAGCTTTTTGTTATTATCTATTAAATAGGTGAATAACAACACATACTTGGCGGGCCTTGACACCTATTTTATTAAGATATGCAGCAAAGATCCTAGTCGACATGCATTCTCCAAAGGAAACTAAATAGTCCTGAGTCCTTTTAGTCAACTCTTTCATCATAGCTATTCCCTTCAGAAGTTGCTCCAACTCTTCTAGATGCTCTGGAAATGTTTCCACATGCAACATGAAATCAGTCACAAAAATGAGCCCAAACGTGAAAATTACCAAACAACAATGTTGAGAAGAAAGAAGGCATATGATAGAATTCGTTTAGTCCATAAGGTGATAAAATAAAATGAAAAAAACATGCAGCAACTATGAATTTATAAATTAAAAAACATGGTTAATGTTACAATTATAAGCAAAATCTATGACAAAGTCTCAGCTTTTTCTTGAATTGAGAGATATGCAGTGACAGTATTTTTTTCTGAACTGTTTGATAAGCCATCATTCAATCTAGAAAGGGCATGACAAAACAAACTTAAAGTATGAAATGCCTTTTTGTTTTTGTCGCAGCATATCAAAATCAGAATTACAGCGTACGATTTCATCTCACTTATACAGGGTCAATTTCATCATAAAAAATAATTCATATACAATGTAGCTGCTGCTTCAGGTTATATATAAAATAATGCGGCATGTTATAATTATTTTCTAACTTGATTATTTTCCTTTTCGAATTTAGTTTTACTAGTTACCTTTTTCTTATGCATTCCATTTAAAGTCTTTGATTTGTAATTGTTTAGCAGTAATCAGAGTAAAATTTCTGTGATTTATCATTAAATTCCTCTTCATTTGAGTGCCAAAGTGTGTCATTCTTCCACTGCACCAAAGACTTGTTAATTCTACTAACACCTAAAGCATAAGCATCCAGACTGGCATGGCATATTTAATGTCGAGACAGTCAAAAGACAGAACACCAGAAATTCAACTCACGAACTTCTTCGGGTTATGATCATATAAAATAAACTTGAATGTTCATATTTCTCAACATAAGACAATACAGAGTCAAACAGTAACAAATATGCAAACAGGGATCATTCAATTTAGCGAATTAACCAAATGCATGTTCCACAACCATATAGGCGAAGTGGTACTATTGCTACACACAAATGAGTACCCAGAAATGGGTAGGTGAAATGATCTGACAATACCTTTTTTTTATCTAAAAACATATAAAATAATATTCAAATGATCCAACTTAACCATCGAATGATATACTGATAATAAAGCAGCTTACTTGCAATAACAGATCTGTCTACTCCAAGCTCATCCAGAGTCCTGAGAGACAGGTAAGAACATGCAGTGAGAAAATATTTTTTTTCTTCTGGGATAAAAAGTGAATTTTCTTTCTCGAGAAAATGTCACCAGAAAAAGTTAAAACAGAATACTCATTGCTCTTGCCTTTGGTGCAGGTCTTTTATAAAGCTGAGTTCCTCAATATTTGACACATTAGTAACACCACAACTCACAGCTTTCTCTCCAGCCTAACAAAACAGAAAGCAAACATTTTTTACTCAACAACAGTCTTTGATCATCACAAAACAAAACAGCGGAAAACCAACATAAATAACAAAAAAAGGTGGGCCAAAAAATACCAGCAAAAGCTTGTTTGTTGTCTTTCCCATAGCAGAGAGAACAACTATAGGTCTCTCCTCTGGGAAACTCAATATAAGGGTAGCCACCTCTTTCATCCTCTCAGAAGAAGCCACTGAGGAGCCACCAAACTTCATGACACATGTGAAACTGATTTCACCCTCACTACTCACCTTTTCATACTCAGTTACACTCTTCTCAATCACATCATTTGCCGAGGCTTTACACGTGACACTGAATGCCACCCTATTGCCCCAAACTCTTCTTGCACAAACAGGAGCACCAAATGCTGCAAACCCAATTTCGGGCTTGCAATGATGCATGCTCCTCCTCACAGCAAGGCTCCCTTGAACCCCTTGAAACTGCAACGCGCTTGCCATGCTTTTTTCCAAACAAGCTATTTCGACAAATGAACACTTGGGCGATCTGAGAAAGCCTTGCGACCCAAATGCTTTCTCAAGTTCTCCAAAGCTCGATCTGCACAAAAAGAAAAACACCCTTTACTCCATTTCGTCACAGCATCGCGGGAAACGGTAAATTATACAAAATTATGATTAAAAATTCAATTTTCATTGGTTTTCTTTCGTCTTCTGGAACGACAAAACCTTATAAGAATGGAGAAAAAAAAAAGTGAAAAGAGAAGAGAAAACCTTGAGAGATGGAGCTTTGGAAGGTGGAAATGCAAGAAGAAAAGTGAAGGAGTTTTGGGACTGAGAATGAGAAGGAAGGTGTGGGGCAATGGTGGCGGCACTCCTCTTTTATTTATGTCTTCTCGCTCACCGCGTACATGAAAGGTCCAAAATGTGTTTTATATATACGCGACAAAAAATCTATGTCTAATTTTCTAAGTGCTTCATTTAAAGTGTTCTGGATTTATTATTTAAGGCCTTTTAAAATTATTTTTAACTATACTTTTTTTTAAAATAATAAAAATTATAAATTCTTTTAGTTTCTAAAAAGTATATTTTAGTCTAGGGTCATTTTTTAGTTGAAAAATAAGCGTGTTCTTATATTTTTAGTTTTAAAATAAATCAATTTAAAATTTCTATACCATGTTGAAATAAATTTATAAAAGGTTTTACTATATTTCTAATTAATAATTAATATCTTAACCATAATTCTTTTTTCCTAAGTTTCAAAAATTTTAAAATTCATAATTAGATTTTGGTTAGGAAGATTTTTAATTTTGAAAAATATTTTTTTTCTTCTGAAATTTTAGTTTCAAAATAAATTAATTTAAATGGTTTGTATCATATTATAATTAATTTAAATATATGTTTTATATAATGCTAACAATGTTTATCAATTTATTTCAAGGACACAAAACTTATCAATTTTAAATAAATGAAAACTTATCACTTTTAAATTAATAAGGATAGGATGGAAACCTAAATCTTCCATTTTTAGTATAAACAATGGTATATGGAATATCTGCAAAGAGTAGAATATGACATGCTTTATACAAATCTAACTATTTTATTTTTTTATCAAAACACTAAGTCACAAAAAAATTTAAAAAAAAATCTTTTATTTCTCAAATACTAGTGCATAACCAAGTGAGTTTGGGTGACATCTCCTAGTGATGGAGTAAGATATTAATAGTAAGACTAATTAGCTTTATTTGGATTAAATATCTTTTGGATTATGCATTGGACCTTGTATGTTTTGATGTAACATAAGTATATTCTATCACAATATTCCTTCTAAAAGTGTTTATACTAAAAAATAGAAGATTTATGTCTTCCATTAGAATCCTTATATTAATTTTTAAATGATAAGTTTTCCATTATTTATATATATATATATATATATATATATATATATTAATAAGGTTTCCTTTATTTTACATTTTCATGATATTTTTTATGTCTATATTTTTCTATAAATTTGCCATTAATGCAGAGGTTATAACATAAATATTTTTAAAAAAAACTTAATTGGAGCATACCAATGTAGCATCGAGAAATTCAATATGAAAATAATATAAATTAATTTTTGAAGTTGTAAAAAAATATTGTAAATAAAAATCATAAAAAAAATTGAGTTTTATAAGTTCATTAAACTTGTAAAAATGTCTTAAAAATTATAAGTGTTTGTGACTCAGTTTTTTTCTATTTTTACATAAAATAGTGATTTTAATCAAACATAAAACTGAATTATTTCACTTAAATTCGATTCCGTTCAAATTTAATATAAAATCTAAACCAATATTTTATTGATCAATTTGAATTAGGTTTTGTTGTTTTTTTTCATTATAAAACAATTCTGACAATAAAATTGTCAAACATTTTTTTAAAAAAACTGTTAAACAATTTATAATGAAAAACACTTAATTAGAGAAACATGTTGTGAATTATGTATGTACGATTGGTTCTTGAACCATCTTTGAATTATGTTGCCAAATAGAATATCTTGGTATCCAATTTAGACTTTGATAAATAGTTTTTTTTTAGTTGATTGGTTTACTATAGGAGATGTGTAGTGCTTTGGTGAATTTAGGGTACGGTGGTTAGTGGAAGAATGTATTTTGAATGCATTATTGGAGATAAAGAGCGTATAAATTGGTTGATTTTGTCATTACTTATGATTTTAAGTTTTATGTTAGGTTTGTATCTAAAGTTTTAGTTTTTTTTTTTTTTAAGTATGTATAAAACATTATCTAGGTAAGAGTTATGGGTATCAGAGAAAAAGTATGAGTTGAAATCATGAAATTCAAGATGGTATCAGAGTGGGTTTAACCCGCTCTAACCTACGCTCGCTCCAATACTCTGTTTCACCTTCTTTTTCTTTCTATTCTTGTATCCTCTTGTCTTGTTTCTTCCATGGCTTCCGAGGACCCTTCACAAGACCCAGCGAGTCCCTAGTACCTTCATCCTAGAGAGAATCCGGGATCGGTGCTAGTTTTGCCTCCAGTTGACGGTAGTAACTATCATCCATGGAGTCGTGCGATGAAAAGGGATTTGCTCTCGAAAAACAAATTTAAATTTGTCAATGGTGAAATTCTAGAACCGACAGGCAAGAGCAAGCAATACGAAGCATGGGAAAGCTGCAATGTCATTATGATTTCGTGGATTAATCGAAGTCTTATCACACAAATTGCTCAAAGTGCCATTTACACGCAAGGGATTTTATGGGAAGATTTGAAGGAGAGATTTTCCAAAAGCAACCATTTTCACACTTCTGATCTCCTTCAAGAAATATATTCGATCAGGCAAGGAGAGATAAGCATTTTTTAGTATTACACAAATTCCATAATATTGTGGGAAGAACTGGATTCCAGAATATCGCCATAGAATTTTGTTTTTCATTTAAAAGCTTTTAGTGACTCTGACTGGGCGCCATGTTCCATGACTCGACGCTCAACAACTGGTTTCTGCATTTTTTTGGGAGAATCATTGATTTCATGGAAAACCAAGAAGCAAAGCACGATTTCTAGATCATCCGTAGAGGCATAATACCACGCCTTGGCTTCAACCTCATGTGAGTTGCAATGGTTGACCTTTCTACTAAGAGATCTCCATGTCACCACCTCCAACACTGCATGTCTTTACTGCGACTCACAAGCAGTCAAGCATATTGCTCTTAATAGTAGCTTTCATGAACGTAGAAAACACATTGACATTGACTGTCATGTTGTTCGTGAAAGGCTGCAACAGAATTTATTCCATCTCTTGCTCATTTGATCTGCAGAGCAACCTGCAAATGTTCTAACAAAAGCCCTCGAGCGAAGCAGTTTCCAAAAACTTATTCAGCTTGAGGGAGGGTTTTAAGTTTTATGTTATTGGACATGTATGGCTCTGTTCCAAAGCCTAAGTTTTTTCTTTAGTATGTATAAAACATTATCTATGTAAGAGTTACGGGTATCAGAAAAAGTATGAGAATACAGTTTCATTTTTTTCATAATATTATTTCTTCTTCCTTGCCCGCACTATCATGTTCTTTTCTTTCTTCTTGAAATCATGAAATTCAAGATATGAAGTGACAATGTTTGTTATTGGTGTTAATGGGTGTGGAGAGATTGTAAGTCGTGAGCAATTGAAAGAATGCCAAAATGTTTCATAATGAAAATTTAATTGGTGTTTTGTTTGAGATAGTGAAAAGGAGGATAAAATGATGGGTTTGATGATATTAAGGTGGACATGAAAAGGAAAAAGCTTCTATTTGAAAAATAAACTTAAGTGATAGATACTTAAGGGAAAAATTACTTAAGAAGACTTCAAAATTTAAAGGTAATGATGATGGATGATGGCAGTGCATTTAAAATCTTTTTTTCGACAAGCACATTAAGTCAACTGTAGTATAATTGATGGTTGTTGTATCCACAGGGAATTCAAGTTTACTTTCACTTTCAAGATTATGTGAGGCAGAGATACAAGTTGGTTTCATATATTTATAAATAATTATACTAATCCTAATATAATATTTAGCAAGGACGAAAGTTTGACAAACAAATGAACTAAAAGGATAACAATACAACATAAGAGTTGGGATTCAAAGAACTTTGTGAATCTCTTTCATTATTGTTACTTATAAATGCTATGTTTGTTCATGTTCATTGTTCCTTATGGCCAAACCAAGTCAATTTCTTGTACGAGGTTATATACAACCATAAACTATCACAATAAATTCCTTGTATCATAATAGCTTATTTCTACATGAAGATGAAATAGTTCAAGCCATATACTCAACTCCATTCTTGACAATTGACATATATAGTTGATTTGATTGGTTCAAATACATGAAATCATCCTCTGGCCTAATTCATGCTCTAGGCATCAATGGTCGTTCCTCACCATTAAACATTAAACATACTATCAAACCAATAGAACTTGAATCTCAAATAAAAACATGCATTCATAAATAACAATAACTTAAGAAATATCACATTGCTTTTCAATCCCAACAGGATAAGGCTTATAGTGAAGCACAAGAATGAGATGCTAAGAACAACAAACATGGATTCCTGGATGTTGTTGGCCAACTTAGGCATTTGATCCTCTCCTTCAAAGTTTGTCTCTATTTCAGTCTTGACGCTTGGTCTGGTGACCTGATATAACTCTATAATTCAACCTCTATTGAGCCTTGTTGCTCTTAAAATTCTATTTAGAACTTTGTTTTCTTGAACCCTCGATGATTTAGAATAAGGCACAAGGGCCTCTATTTATATATTTTAGTGAGGGGTTCAAGTAGATTTAGTTTCCTCTTGACGAGGTCAATCCACTCATTGGATTGGCTTTCTTCATGCTATAAAAATCTATTGGATTCAAATATCTAGGGATTTGGTTGGGATTCACTTCAAGTTAAGCCCAGAGAAACCCTTTCTAAACCATAAAGTCTTCTTAGGCTTGTGATTCGCTTCAAGCTAAGCCTAAGCAAATCTGAATCCTTCTCTCTTTGTTTCAGGTTGGCTTCAAGCCTTTTGTAAGAAAATCTGAGCTTTCTTCATGGTGAAGGACTATTTTTAATTCACTCAACCTTATAAACTTGGTATTTCTTAATTCTTCTAACCTCAATCTGCTTAGCATTTATCGCCAACGCTTAACAATTTGGGAAGTTCTTTAATGTTTGCTCTTTAAAGACAATCCACTTAGTCGTTCTTCATGCACTAGACGGATTGGTCTTTTCTTATCTTTTTGTTTGTTTTTTTTTTCTTCTTTTTCTTCAAGAATTCTTCAATTTCTTCTTCTTCTTTTCCCTTTTTAGTTCAGCCTTGCTTTGTGGGAGGTTATGCATGCTTCTGATGTTGCTTTTTTATACATTCTACACATAATGCATGCCTAGCTTACTATGAAATTTACAATGATTTAACCCTTATCAAACTCCCCCCAACTTAGCTTGTCCTCAAGCAAAAGGTCTTGCAAATGCAGGTAGTGAGAAGCAATGTAAGCACAACTTGAATTGGTCAAAGTTGGTTTAGATTTGATAGATATCCATACTTATAGATTTTTCCTCAGCATAAGCATACTAAATATCAGTACATGTGCAATTTCATCACACAAAACTCTTAACAATGCATAAGGTTCATTCTTTACCCCAATTTTACTCATAAACTCATCCCAACTAGTTGTTTACACTCTAGTGATTTCTAAAGCTCCTAAACAGTTTTGTATAACATTTATAATACTCAAGTTAACACACTAAGCATTGATTGCAGACTTGTGATGTGTCTGGGATCATCAAGAGGTTTTCATTTTTCAAAGATACGTAGGTATTCACTCCAAAAATGGATACAATGTAGTTTTAATTGATTTTATAATTCTTTCATTTATACCTTTTCCTTTTTAGGTGTATCAACTTTTGCACTTAGACCTTTCTGGTATACATTTCTAAACCTAGACATTTGTTACCTCCTTTGTTCTTTCTTTTGTAACCAACTTACTTTATTTTCCTTTTTCTACTTTTCATACAATTTCTTTTCCTCAAGAGTGAGTAAAAGCATGATTTATCCATTGCGTTTTAGGGTATGAGTAAACCATTTTCATGCTTAAAAAGTAGTTTCAAACAATTTTAGGTTTCCTATTTGGCTCTAAGTTTGGGAGAACAACAATGATGGAGGACCATCACAACCACCTAAATCATCTGGCACATAAGAGAAAAAGTTTTGAATAGAAGATTCTTTTCTATAATATTCTCTTTTTGAAGCCTTGTAAATTTGTATATAGTAATTAGGATTTTCTATTTCTGTCTTTAAAATTTTTATTAGACTTTTTAGGCCTTATATTTGGGCCAATTTTTTTATATTAGAGTTGAAGAGCTCGAAGGGAAGTTTACTTGGCATCCACATGGACACATGACAACCCATGAATGAAGAGTTTTTTCTTATCTCACTAGGTGGATTCTCACTTTGTGCCATTGTTCAGAACCTTGAGTGACTCCATGTTGTGTGTACTACACTTAGTATGCTATCTTTGAAGTGCTCTAATATCTTGTTTCATATCAGCTCAGCTCCTCGTTACTCTTCATTCAAGCATGTTGAGCAAATTTCTATACTACCAACATATGATGTATTAAGTTTACTATTCTATCACACATACTCATGACAATTAAAGTTAGTTATAATTTTAGCAAATAGTTAGAAGCATAATAAAAATAGTAGTTCCATCATCCTCATCTCTACTTGAATTTTCAGCTTCTTGAGGTGTTTTCAAGGTTTCAAGGATATTGTTCATGAATTCTTCAATGTCTATTGCAGAGGAGTCAACTTCTTCATTCTCATTTGTAGTCAGTGGTTGATCAATATCTTTTTTCAGTACTTTCAGCTCCCTAAAAATGTGTAGATTGTTGTGGTCGCATCTCTTCAGTACCTATCTTAACTTTGCAATGTTTTCTAGATTTTCAACTTCAGTTCTCACTGCCATATTGAAGCTTGGTTCTTCATCAAAGTTGTCTCTCCTTTGGAAGCTAGTGGAGTCTCCAAGCCAAGCTAAAAACCTCTTAAATTCCCTTAAACAAAAGGGAATCATTGGTTGGTACTGTTGTTGAGACTCAGAGTACAAAAAGAAGGCTTCACAAATCACAGTATAAACCCTATTATTTGCATCCAGCAGCTGTTGTATGTGTTCCAATGTATGCATTTTCTCTTGTTTCATCAGCTGCCATTGGTCCTGTCGTATAAAAGGCATGGCCTTGTGTAAAGGAAGAAAACGGCGCTATCGAATCCGCATGAGAGGAATGGAGAAAAACTCGTGATTGGTGTGGAGGGGAAGATCTTTTTATTATATAGTTCAAGAAAGAGTCGTCTCATTTCCTTACATTAGCAATGGGAGATAAAAAAAAGTCAATATCTGTTGTTTTTTTCACTTAAACTTAAAATCTTGATTGAGGGTGAATAGTTTTTGGTGTGATCTGCTCAATTGTAAATTCTGGTCTCAATGACACTTGATGTTGATTATTTGGGTTGGTGCAGTGAGTCAAGATATAAGACTTATTTATGGGAGGTCTAATCATGTAAACAATGTAACTTGGTACTCGCACTTCATATTCTTTACATAATTCAAAAATAAAACTATGAAAACCAAGAGGCTTTGCAGTACCTCTAATAGTGGTTTGTGATATCCCAAATTATGAATTTCGTCTGAAATCAGTTCATCCACATCCACTATTATTCCTTGAAGGATGTAGTAAAGTAATTGAGCCTTATTCAATGTCATATATGAAACATGAGTCATGGGAAAAATGTTGGTAAACATCAAGCTTGTCCAAATTTTTGCTAATGTACTCATACTTGATCTATATATCTTTCTTGAATGGACAATCCTTCCTCTTATAAATGTATGTCCAGGAGTATAGAAATTCTCTTTTGTCACAGCCAAAGGAATATCCTTCCTTTCTCGATTAAGCTTCCTTCTTGATTCTTCAATTAAATCCAAATTAATATGAATGTGTCTCCTTATAGTTGTAGCTTTATATCAAACCTACACTCCTATTACCCAAGGATATTTAGTTGTTTCATTAAATCTAACAGGGTAGACATTTGCATAAAATCCCTTAATTGTATCCTTGTGGAAGTAGGGACATGTAGTGATCAATTTATCTTATTGCCTTCTCTAAATATTTGCCTTAAATTCCTCATATTCACCAAGAAGTAATTTTATCCTTCTTTAAGCTAAAATTGTTCTTAACTCCAGCTTGAAATATCTTTCTTCGTTTACTTTTGGTCAAGAATCTTGATCTATCTCATTGTTCCATTCCATCATCATTTCTTCGTGCTTCCTTTATTTCTCTCAAGACTGTAGAATAAATCCATGCATTTCCTGACGAAGAGGCAATTTTCTTCCTCTTTCTTGAAGTCGGGATGTTATGAGTGAATCTTTTTGGATTCTTCATCTGCACATTCTTAACAACATTTTCAAAAATTCAAAACAATAACATATTTATCTTACTATTAAATTATAGATTCTTATGCATGTGATATTGATTCATCCAAGGCATCAATACCCTTTTTATCAAAATGTTTTTTAAGAACCATGTGTTATCCACATTTGAAATCTCCATGCAAACTTAAAAGTTGATTAAAGTGGAAATAACACAATATTTCAAATGTAAAGGATGAGTAAACAACAAATATGTGAAAAACCTCAGTTCTTACAGGTACATGTGCATTAAGCGCATTCTGAATCAAATTTATAACTGATAAGAGAGTGATTCATGGAAGGTTTTTGACTTACCTGATCTTAAGCTTTCTTAGATGAAATCTTTGGAGTAGAATAATATGTAGTAGAAGATGCTTGAAGTGAAATGAAATGAGAGTGATAAAAATTATAGGGGAAAAGGGATTTAGGAGAGAACTTGAATGAGAGCATAAGTGAAACTGATTAGTTTAAATGCTTTATATAAAGCTCGAATGGTGCATTGGGTGCAATCTCATATGCTCAACGAATCGGTGCAACCTCATATGCTTTAAATGATCTAGCTAAATGGAGATAAAAGTCTGGAAAAAATACTTTGGTGTGAAAGTAAGTTCACTCAAGGAAGCACAATTAGTTAAGGAAATCATGAAGATTTCTAATAATAATTTTAAGTCTCAAGTCATATAGTGAAAACTTGTTCACTCAACAAAAGTATCATAATTGCTAATATCATAATTGCTAATATCATAAATAACTATATGTTTACCTAGTGAAATATCATTCAGTAAGTAAAAGTGTTACATAAACAAATGACATACTTAATCATCATTTCATTCAAAGATATATATTGAAGGGATAAAGTGAAGAAAACATCATTAAACTAAATAGGAATAAGGGATTTATATTGAAAATTTTAAATTAGTTCATGTACTTGTAAGGGGGACTAAGATAGTATGTGTTACGAGCTGGACAATTGATTCCTCTCTTTCGATCACATTTTCCTTCCTCTTCTTCTTCTCATGTTCAGGTTTTGACTCTTGGTCGAAAGTGTATCTGGAAAAGGTTCTCTAACACTAATATTTGATACTTGAGAGCTATTAATGTTGTAATATAATTTTTAAATTGAATTTAATAGATCTAAAAGTTATTTTTCTACGTGGATTAAATTATAATTATATTAAAAGATTTTACTTATTTATGAGAATTTTATCTATATTTTTACATTGATTCTCATATGGCACAAGACGTAAACTATATTTTTTTCTACTTGTACTTTAATAAACGTTTTAAACAAATTTCTTTACAATTCAATTAAACTTGTAAAAAAATCGTAAGACTTTGTTAAAATAATTTATTATTTAACCAATATCGCTAATAGTTTCACAAATTTTAATTTATTTTAACTAATAATAAAAAAATTATCATGCACCAAACATTTTATTTTTCAGCACCCCACAGACATAATTTGAAAAAGGTATCGAAGAAACATTTTATACTAAATTTGTTCATTAATTCTGTTTTATTAAAATATTTAGTTCAAAAACATTTATTCGTAGCACATGGCATTACTTAATGGTAGAACTTTTTTCTACAATTTTACGTTGATGTCAAATACAAAAGTGCTTTATTTAGGAAAAACTGATATGACGTGAAGATATTGTTTATTTTAAAAATTTTGAGTTTTATCACAATTTTATTTGAAAAGAGACTTCCATGTATTAAGAGAATTATTTTAAATGACACTTCGATATATTAAAGGAGAAAGATGTATTTAAATTATATTTGATATCTATTTTTAAGTCACGTGAAACTATATATTTACTTCAGAATAATTTATCTTTTATAAAATCATTTAAAATTGCTAAATTCAGAAAGATGTTTTTTTTTTTGTTTGAAAATGTATTAATCTAGTAAAGAATATCTTAATCCCACTTTTTTAAATCAATAATATCCACATAAAGATTTGCTGACTCCGTTCGTATGTGACTCAAACCATTAAAAAAAGTCAAAATATTCATGCAGCTATTGTATTTATCATGTTGGAGGATCGTTGTTTAAATGAATCACTTATTTATTATTTTAAAATGCCACATAACTTTAACTGCAATATACAAATTTTTAACAAATATTAAGATGGCTAATGATAATTCTCAATTTAATTTTATAGTTTCTGTACTTAATCTATATATTAATACTTAATTACATAATTTTTTATTATTAACTTTTCTCTTTTTTACATTTTTTTTAAAACCAACACTGATACAAGTAACATAAGAGTGTTTGTGTAAGCAATATAACATGTCTTCAAAAGTACATTGATTTTAGTATATTAAAAAAACTTTTAATGTATTTTAAAATATGAAAATTAATGTATTTTGAAAACAGAAAAGAAAAACAGTACAAAAAATTAAATAAAAAATATAAATTATAATATCACGTCATATGTTTAAATAGTAAATTTTATTAAGCAGAATTGTTTAATTTCAAACAACCTTTTCTATATATGAAAAGGTTCAATATTTTTTAATAGTTTAGAATAAAATTAGTTTAAACACTCTCTTAATGCTATTAATGCGATGACTTTAACCATATGGGTTAAATATGTTTTTTTTCCTATCCCTACAAGAAAATCATGGAATAGAAACCAATTTTAAAGACAAAAAACAATTAGTTGTCATAGTGATTAGATTAGAGACCATTTTAGAGACTAAAAATATTTTTGGTTTCTAAATTAGTTTCTATTATTGTTAAATGGTTTCTAAATTGATATCTAATTAACAATCAATGTTTTTGCTACCAAACTTAGAATCTAAATAATTGGTAGTTAAAACTTTGGTAGCTAATTAGATACCAATTTAAAAACTATTTAAAATAATAGAAACTAATTTAAAAACCATTTTTTAATCTCTAATTTAGTCACTATACCAACTAATTATTTTTATACTTTCATGCGAAATTGGTTTTCATTCTTAATCTAAACTTTATACTTATTGGATACTTTTAGTAAAAAGATTACTAGAATGGATCTTTGTTAATTTTTTACCTAACATTCTGTTTGTTACATACAAAATGCAAGTACCTATTTTAATAGTTTCTTTCTTACAAGTGTCCAAGAGCGCTAAAGTTTAAATTAAAAAAAATTCAAAATATAATACACAGATGAAAAACATATTTAACCATATACGAAGATAGTTTGAGTGCGACCAATGTTGAAAGGGATCTAGATAACCTTTTTTCTTTAGTTATATTATTTTTTTAATTGAATAGAACCATTTAAAAGTAAAATATTACTTTATGAAAAGCTTATATAATTACTTTTGAAAGAGGAAGAATTGGACTATTGTAGTGATTGGGAGTGGGGTTAGTTTCAACGTGCTAGGGACCACAGATTTTGTGTTCGAACGATGCGCGGAATGGCGTTTGGTTTAGTGGGTGAGACGAGAGAAGAGATATTCCACCACAGATTCACTCCTAATACTGATCACCAAATCTGTCACTAGTAACGTGATCTTATTATAGTAATGTAAAATGTAGCAATCAATAACTAAAAAGGGACATTTAAAATTATTTTAGATTTTATCTAAAGACAAAACTTATATATATTATTTTTCTTTAATTAAATTTTGAAGTTTTACTATGTTGAATTGTATTTTATTAAATATATAGTATGGTACCAAAAAGAAATTCTAAAAATGAATGAAATCAACATCTACATTATTTATGATAATACAAGTAAGTTTTCTCTTTTATCTAATCTAATAAATTTTTTACTGATTTAAAAGAAAATGTAATTTTTACCGTTCCAACTATAAATACAAAATTACCCAATACATTATGTATACATATATATTATATAACGTTGGAATTAAAAATTATATATAAAAAGATTTTATAAAGGAAGTAAATTGAATATTTAGGTTTGTTTGGAATTGATGCTATACTAATTACAATCATAACAGTTCATTCATGAGAAAAAAAAATCAAACAAGGATAAGCTAACTTGAATTGATTTCAATAATAAGTATACATATAAATTTATAACACCAATACCTTTTTTTATAATTGATCGAACTTATCAAATACAAATTTACATTTATGATCACATACTAGTAAAATCACAATATTTAACTAATTACACTTTATTCATTATTATATTTACATTTATGATCACAAACTAGTAAAATCACAATATTTAACTAATTACACCTTATTCATTATTAGTGGTACATAAACCTTAACTCCCTGAAATTAATGTAATTCAATACAATCAAATCAAATTCAATTTATCATTCATTTCAAAGTTATGTTAGTTTATATCAAACATATTATACAATATGGATACAAAATAGCACATAATTTTTTTCCATAAAACTAGTAGTAAGCATATCTTATTAGACACTAACATGTGACTTATTTTAAGAAATTTTGGTTTACACAATAATCCTAGTTCCATAAGTCATGATAAATTCGTTGTATAAATAATTGTTCAACCGAGTATATGTACTAGTGATGTAAGAACTCTCCTGCAACTTTAATATCTTAATCTATGTGATTTAGACAATTAGTGAAGCAAAAACATCTTCTTTCAATAAGGAGTTATTGTACTTAATACTACAAACCCCGTATTAGTTCAATATATCATCCATGTATATAACCTCAAATAATCTAATACAATATAACATACTTGATTTAATGCCCTCAAATATAATTGCTCAAACGTTAGCTCACAAATCAAATATTCCATCATCAAATAATTTAACACATATAAATTGATTAATTGAACATAGACATACATTAACCTCATTTCAATGCATATATCAATATAGATAAACATTTTCAATTTATATATAACTCATGTATCTTAAATATAACACATCATCTTAAATTAAACAAATTTGTTAGGTGAAGTATAATTCACTTGACATATTTAAATAAGAAATTATCTTATTGCTCTTTGGTTGAGATTTTCTCCATAAATTTTCATTTGATGGAAAAATTATGTAAAACCAATAAAAAAGAACTTATTTCACAATATCACACAAACAACATAACAACAATAAATTAAACATTTCAAATTTTTCAATCAATCAATCAAAACATCAAACAAGAAACATAAATAACACCATAATATTATTTTCAAAAAAAATTTCAAAAGGTAAAAAATCCTTAGACTTAACCAAATGCATAATTTAATATGCACAAAATAAATCACACGCCACAATGAAATTGTCAAAGTTCACACTCTTCTAGTCTTTTTTATTTGTCATCTAATCTTAGGCTACAAAATTCTAATACAATGTTAAAAACAAAGTTAAGAAAACACAAACATATATTTTCTTCTTTTCAATACTTCATCAAATCAAAATTAGACCACAAATCATCTCAATCTCAAAATTTTACATAAACCCTATTCATATTTACAAAATTCCTTCCATCTATATTAATTTTAATTTCATCATCCCAAAATTCTTGCCAATAATATTTCTCATAACATTTTCTTTAATCAACACCAAATTAGTTTATTAACAAGTACTAATACAATGCTCATTCCAACAACAAAAATCCAATTTTTTCCTCTTCCGCATACCATTTTAACTCAAAATAAACTTAACTAATTAAATAACCTCTCTTTGAAAGTTTTTTTTGTCCCAAACAATAGCAAAAAGAAGTTGGAAATACACAATAATTTTAGCAACCTAATAAAATAGTATCTGAACAACCAAAATAAAAATTAAAAGATAAATTGTTGAGAAAATAACATTTCTCAACAAAAAAGTCTAACATTTTGAAATACTTACAAATAAAGTTAAAGGATTAAGAATAAAGATATTCTCGAGAGAAAAAAAAATTACGTTAAATTGGATTTTGATAAAGAAAAAGTGTTATATATTCATGAACGAACAAAGAAAGTAGGGGAATAAATTAGAAAGAGAAAGACATGGATAGGAAAACAAGAAAAAAATAGGTTGTAAGGTCTTATATATTTGTGTACATAAATTATATTTAATAAAATTTACTAAAAGATAGTTGAAACATTTGAAAATTTAATTTAGAGCTAAGATTTAGTAGTTGATAATTTACTTACTAGGAATTTTTGTGAACAAAACTTTTTAATTGTTTTGTCAAAACATTGATTTCCACTTCAACCACCTCTCATGATGTTAAGTATTGTTAGAGTAAAATCTAATAAACCCCATTTGATTTCAATTAAATGTTTTACAACAAAGTATAAAATATGATTTTTAAGCATCAGATCATGACAAACACAAGTTCTTCATTCGACTAACAAACACATTATCTTGCAGACATATCTTCATTCGATAAATTAATACTTGAAAAAATGATAGAGATATGTAATTTTGAGCATTTCATAGTACATGTCTAATATTATAAATACTTATTCTATGTATTCAGAGGAAGTTCGCTTATTCCTTCTTATAAGAGGGTCTCGCAAAGACTTGTCAACATCAATATCTCTTGAAGAAAACACTGAAATTGCTTCAACGCTAAAATTGTTCCACACCAACAACTCTTCTAAAAAGACTACAACAACCTTGTACAATCTTGCATTTTTACTTCAGGTTGGACAAAATCTATTTGACCTAAGCTTGATAAGGCATGCTTTATATCTAAACGTTGCTTGAAGAAGAGATATGCATTTCATGTTGAACATGGACAAAGCAAGCTTGAAATAATAGACATTCTCTATAGATCTTAATGACTAGGAGGGATTTGCAACAACTCTTTCTTTTCAACCTATATATATCGAAGATCTCTTGAAGAAGAAAGGTTAATGATGATAAACATATGATCTAACACTTTTACAATCTCTAAGAAATACTTGTTTCCTAGTTGTAACACAAGAATATTGTTATCTTCCTTAGTAACCTAAAATAGTATTACTGATCTTGTATCCATCTTAGGAACTTACCCTTTTTTACTTAGCAAACATGTGATCATTTATATCGCACTCTTTGTAAAAACAAATTTATTTAGTCAGGAGTGATTGTTTTCCAAAGAATACTCGGTCTTACCTATGAGTGGTTGTTTTCCAAATAATACTTTGTCTTAGTCAAGAGTGGTTGATGGAGATCCATCTCAGACACAACCAACCACCACAACTCAATGCTAAGAGTATAGAGTAGAATAGAAATAAGAATTTAAACCTAGGGATGAAAGGACATGAACAAGAACCTCTACAAACCCTAACTTGCCATGTAAGCTAGGGTTATGGAAGTTACCTTGCACGTCCACTCCTCCTCCATGGCTATAAATAGAGCCTTATACCACTTGTATATTTAGAATTATATTGAGTAGGGATGAAAGGACATGAACAAGAACCTCTACAAACCCTAACTTGCCATGTAAGCTAGAAGCTCAATTCGTGGCATAGGGTGTCGAGAAGAAAAACCTCTTTTTCAAGTAGCTTCTACATGAAGCAACGTCACATTTGCACCGTGCAACTACTTACACTTCCAAACCAATCCTTTCGTTACCATTCCTCTTCCATATTCGATGAAAATCATGTCCAAGCATGGAGCAAGCTCCATTAGTGATTGTGTTCCAAATAATACTTTGCCTATCCAAGAGTAACTACGATCCAAATAATACTCAGTTTTAGCTATGAGTGACTACAGTTCAAAGAATACTCACCTTTTATTTTGCAATAGTAGTTTGCTAGTGGAACTCTATCATGTTGATCACAAACTGGACATGGTTTGGATTTTTAGATGAATCAATATAAAAACATCAAGTGTAAATTTTCTCTACTTTAATCTTTTTGAATTGCATGTTATTGAAATGCAACTAACTAAAGAATGAGAGCTTTTTTTAAAATGATATTTATAAATATTATTTTTGAAAGTGTATCTGTCAAATTAAATTTGTCTTTGACTATCTTTCTTTGACGCTCATTTACAAAAACATCTTAACAGTGGGTCTATCAAGTTAAAACCTTGTCTAACCGTGTTTTTTTTTTTTTTTTTTTTTTTACTTTTTTTTTTATTTTTTTTTTTTTTAAAAATTTTTTTTTTTTTTTTTTAATTTAAATTTTTTTTTTTTTTTTTTTTTCATGAGTGAACATCTCATTTTATAAGGATGTTGAGGGATGACCATTAGAGCTTGCAAGTACTTTTCTTTAGGTTCAGAATTAGGTAGGAATTAATATGTTTGAGGTTTTTCATGTTTTTCATAAGGTAGGAATATGTTTGAGGTTTTTCACATGTTTCATAATTTAAATTGTTTGTGTATAGATCATGTCACCTTCGAGACATTAGATCACCTACTTTTTGTATATAAGGTTGTTGAAACACATTCATTCATACAAAACCTTTGGTTGGTCAACTTGCATAGTACATAAACGATTTAAACGATTGTTCATATATCTAATGTTTCTATGATTTCAATATTTGGTCTATGTGTTGTAATAATTTCATATAATCCCTTTTAGACGATAATTAATTTGGTAACTTATTTTCAATATATTTTTATTAATTTAATTATATTTTAAGGTGTAATATTATATTTTATTTTTTGTCGTACATAATTATTTGGTAGCATTATGTATACAATTTGTTTATCTTTGATTATGACAGCATAGGTAGGAAGTCTAGATAGCTTGTTTAATATTTTTATAAGAGTTGAAGTACCTCAAGCATTCCTAGCGAAGTTTGTATTTGAATTTTAAGTTATTTTTTAACTAGTTGTGACAAGATAAATAGTTGAGATTTTCTTGAGGTGTCGGTCTCTTTTACTCTGTAAGAAGATTAGACCATTCCTAAAATGGACCAAATTTATTCTATCTTTTCTTGCTTATTAAAAAAACCTCAAGTACTCTTTATTCATTTATTTAATTAGCTTTTTGTTGATAAAAAAAAATTATACTACTCTAAAAAAAAAATACACAATAATCTATTATAATGCTACCATCTTAGACAGTCTATTTTTAGAAAATTAAAAACTTCTCCTATATTAAACAATGCATCAAGTACAAGTTTTTTAACAATATTAAGACAAAGATATGAGGATATTAATGAACTAAAACCTCTAAATTAGTTTAACCAAAAACTCAGAAATATAATAGCAACAATAATATTTACCTAACTAATTAAACGAATTTACAGCCGTGTGCAAATATTTTCTCTTAACATAAATATTTTAAACTTTTTTCACTTCTTTTTATATACCTGTACAATGTTAGATTTAAAGTATAAGATGTGGTCAAAGTCAAACTCAAATTTCCAATAAAAGTGAGACAAGTTAAACTTTTGCAATGTGCATCATACTTTTCTGCTTCTTGTGCTCCTATTAAAAGAAATTTGAGAAAGTGATGAGTGTGAATAGATTGATGGTGTATAAATAAAGTATAAGCCATGGAGATAGAGAGTTTCACTTTCAACCCCAACATCTTTAATTCCTTTCCTTCTCAAATTGCTTTTCATTGCTCACCTCCTCGTTTTCCAAATTCTTTTCCTTTGCCATTAGAGGTATTGGAAGGTGACTGTTTTGTTGTGTACATCAAAACTTGCATAATGCAATGTCATATCAACCAAACATCTCATGTAATCATACACAAAGATTTAATAAAGTGGTCAAGTGTTTCTTTTTTAAGCTAAACATGTATTGAGTGTGCTAATAGAGTGTGTTGAAAATGGCGTGACCTATTTCCTTCATTACGATTATGACTACAAACATTTGAGTTAATCATAACCCCCATTGAAATCAATTGCTAAAATAAACACTCATCATTGAGTGTTACTCTCATTTAATTTTCAGAAAATATTTTTACAGTGAAAAAGTGACTCATACTTATAAAATTAGTTTGTAATACGAGATTTATCTTATTTATGTATGGTAAATTGATCTAATATTTAATTAATATAAGATTTTCAACACATCTCGTTCACATCTAAATATGTTCATTTCATGTGTGTGACTAAATATTTGTAAGGGATCAGATGACAGAATAGGCTAAACTCATCTCGGTAGGATAAACTCTCATATCATATTAAGAAAATAAGTTTAAATTTAATTCATCATCACAAAATCGACTTATAAGATATGATTTACTTTATTTATGTACTATAATTTGACTGAATCTCTAATCGATTTGTGATCTCCAACACATAAAAATAATTTTTTTGTCAAAAATTTGTTTAATCTTTATGTCTCTATCTCTCCCACTTTTTCTTATTTTCATGGGTCATTTGTGTGTTAGAATTGAAAAAAAAAAATAGAGAAGAGGCAAAATATGGATAATAATATACTTTTAAGAAAGAATAAATAAAGAATCATTTAAATTTTTCTTTAATTTATATTTCAAAATAATAAATAAATATTTATTTAATATATTTTATTTAATTTATATATCAAAGGTTTCTCTCTTTCCTCTCAACATAACATTCTTGCTAAGTTAAATAAACAAAGCGTTTATATGCAAAAAGCGTAAGAAAGAAAGGTCATGTTTGCTGATTAAAAAAAAAAAAAAAAAAAAAAATGTTGCATTATAGCGGATGTGATCGAAACCCTAACCTAACCACGTTACAGTCTTAGCAAAAGCTATAATTATTCTGATAAAGACTACCAGTTGAAAATTATTAAAGTTATTTTAAATTTTATGTTTATTTGTTTATTTCAAATTTTCATTAAATAAAATTTAAGTTATTATAAAATATATATATATATATATATATATATATATATATATATATATATATATATATATATAATTCTCTTTAGCGGTGTGGGTTGGCGTTATC
>Ga0123342_1001975_pt1 | contig 34394 bp, 17 predicted proteins | sample Turbeawhitnodule_FD_89960 | JGI IMG/M metagenome (GOLD analysis project Ga0123342, IMG submission 89960) | Root nodule microbial communities of legume samples collected from Mexico - Turtle bean Mexico white nodule | ecosystem: Host-associated > Plants > Roots > Nodule | place: Mexico: Nepantla... | reverse complement strand
TTTTAATGTTTTGGAAGTGGAAGAATAGTGATATTTGATATTTATCTTAATGTTTAATGTTTTGATGTTTGATTATGTTTGAAAAGGAAGAAAAAGAATTTAGGTTTGATAGTAACAAATATACAGGTTTAATTTGACAATTTTTTAAGAACAAAATGTAAAAAAAAATTAATATATATATATATATAATTTTAAAAAAAGAAAAGAGAACGCGGACTGGCCCGCAAACCCGCGAGCCAGCTCTTATGCGGGGCGGGTTGAGAATTCTAGCCCGCAATAACTTTGCGGGGCAGGCCAACCCAACCCGCATTTTTGCGGGCTAAGCGCGGGGCGGGCTGACCCGCTTTGCCACCCCTATCCACGTTCATTAAATCAAGATAGTTTCTATAAATATTATCACCATCTCAAGAGTAAAAAAGTAATGAAACTTTTATTTCATTTCAACTTGAATTAATATTAATTTAAACGTTGTGGAGACGTTGAAAATAGTCTTTATTAATAGATATATGAGAGATAAGCTTCATCGTAAAGAGAGAAACTGTCAGGATCCTTTTGATCGTAAAGAGGCAATATTTTGATCGTGGAGATTTTTGAAAGAAAGCTTGTGCATATGATATCACACTGAACACTGAAAAAATGAAATCTCACATCTTTGAATAGGTGTTTGAACTAACCGATGACTATGTATGAGTACCCAACACCCTTCCCTCAAATCACAACAAATCATTTTCACCTAAGCCACTTTTTCTGTAATATATAACTGTGGTGTGCATTGAAACACGCACAATCCACAAAAACAAATAATCAAATTAGTAAATAGTTTTAGTGGTGGTTATAATTTAGTAACATATTTGAACAAATGTTTCAATTGTAAAACCCATTTTATTTTTTTTATTGGAAAACTATGATGCCTTAGTTGTTGAAATGTCACATTTTGAAGGCTAAAAAGAAGATTGTGAAGTGCAGTAGTTTTCTAAAAATTCTATAGAAAGCTAAGTTAGTCCAAAGCTAAGTTTTATTTCTCTAGTGTTTCAAACACAATTTTTACAAGAATGATCAACATAGGTTCAAAAAGCTAAAACAAGACCATCTAAAAAATTAATACAAGAATAATAAATTGATTAGAGAGCAAAACTATGAAAGAGCACTCTTACAAATTATTGGAGATAGTTAACAAGGTGATTGTTTGGTAAGAACTTTAAGAACTCACATTCCATGATTCTAGCAACCATACTAATAATAAATAACTTAGCTGAAAATTAGGAAATAACTAATCCATTGACGTTAAGAATAGATTCAAAACAAAGAAAATTGACTTGTTCAAACAAGAACAAATATGAAAGTTTCTTAAAGATATACAACTTCTCAGCAAAACTAAAAGTGTTTTTGGTTTGATGATGAAAGAATGCACTGTAGATGAAGGAGACAGAGGAGCTGAATCAAAATCAAAATTAGAAGGTGTGTAAAGATGCATAATTCTAAATAAACTTATTAGTCTTAAAGAGAATGAAGAACTTGTTAGGGAATACCAAAGATGCAACACTACTGTTGCAGAGCCCAAAGGATATAAAAATGTATAAGGGAGTTCAATTTCAAGTCTAAGTCACACACTAATTAGAAATGAACAAGAACATAAAAGAAAAAATTCATTGCATTAAAATCTTGTCAATCAATCCTCCTCAAAAGACCTACAAGTACTAGATATGAATACAATATGGTTAATCGAAAGTTTTTTTTGACAGAAGGATAATTAAAAGGTTCAACATTACTTTTGGAGAACAATGAATCGAATACTTCATACACAAATTTGAGACTTGGAAGAGATTCGGACACTTCTCTTAAATAACGTTTCCGTATCGGATACACGTATCAAACACTGACATTCGTATAACATTTATAGGACACGTATCCAATTCAAAAAACATTTGTTGGATTTCTAACCATTATAGCACGATTCTAACACAATTTTAAACAAGAGAAATACATTATCTGCTAAAAAAAATTAAAACATACCCGTGCACATAAATTTTTATTGTCAATTTATATAATTCATAAGTATGTAATATATAGATTCGTATCCTGTGCCTACATTTTAAATATTATACATATGTCTGTGTTTGTATCGTATCAATGTCCATATTAATGTCTATATTAGTGATTGTGTTAGATAGCTTGGAACTGATTGATTTCTCTGTCAGTGTTGCTTAAAAACTATATATCTTGTTTGGTTGATGAAGTTACAATTCACTTTCTGGGACAAATCAACAGCTTATATTAAGATGAATCCTCTAACAGTGGCCACTAGGAAGAAATGGCCAAAATCATAACCGAAAGGGAATGATTATAACTATTACTTAAATAGTACATTATGGAAGGAATGCAACATATTATTACCAAAGTAAAAGGGAGCTCAATATACATAAAAACCTAAGGCGTGGCTTCTATTGCAACAAACTAAAACCATGAGTAACAAGGAAGTGGGGAACTAACTTAGAACCAAAAAAAGAACATTCTAAGGGTGAGGGGTGAGAGAAGGAAATGAAGGAATGGATTGTAATATCAACTTTCTTCCACCTCTGCGACTAGGTGATGATCCCAAGTCACAGCTGGGAGAGGAGATTCTCTTGCCATTTGGAGAAGAAGTTTTGATGCATGTGATAGGAGAGGTATCACCTAGGAGAATATCTGCCATTTCTTCATCTGGAGCAGTTTGAAAATGCTTAGATTGAGACCAAAGAGAGTTTGGTTTCCCAAGCTTTTGGCTGGAAAATAATGCAGAGCCTGAGATGGTGGTAACAAAGGATATTGGTGCCTTTCCCTTTGATGAAAAGGGCAATGGAAGCAATGGCCTGTGCCATGGAAATGGAATAACATCAATCAATAAGGGATATTGCTTTTGTTCATCATCTCAACTGAAAAAAAAGTGATCATATCAAACCTGGAAAATCGTAATGGTGTTGACACAGTAGCAGAATCAGGATGATCTTCAGTGTTCTGAATTTCAGTTTTGTGTGAAGCTCTTTCTGCCACACCCTTCTCAGTTGCTTCTATCTCTTCTGAGTCAGTTTCTATGCCTACAGGAGCAGAACCTGAACCAAAAATATATAAGGAATTGTGTCAATTCATAACATGCCAATTAATTACAACAATGTTAACAAAACTGACACGAGCACCGATATGACACATAACTATATGTATAATTTTTAAAATATAGAACACAGATCCTATGAGAGTATCCGACACGGATATTGACACGTCATTTAAGATAAGTGTCTGAACTTTATATGTTTTCAAACAGTCAAAAATGTTCAAGACACGTTTAATTGATTAAATTGATAGCCAATTCGATGATCCTGATTGAAAACCTACCATCTTTTCTGCCGAAAGCATTCTTGCACCCTTCACATCTACAGCTAATGGAGCAACCGACACCACCCTGCAAATGAAAAATATCATTTGTAATTCATATTGTAACTGGAACTGAAAGCATAGAGGATGGGATGATGGAGAAGGGTACAAACCTGATAACATTCACAATATTTCTTTAGGCAGCTTGATTTTTTGCAGTTGCATCCTCTTTTGTGTCGTGCTGAAGCTGGAGTTTTGTTTGGATCATCCTGCAAGAAGATAATAATGAACACCCTTTAAAAGGTGGTTTAAATTGTACAAGTGAAAAACCGAGTTAAGTTTATTTTCTAACCCCAATTTCAGGAACAGAATCAGAACTTCTGATGACTTTAGGAGCAAATGCAAGAGGATTACGAGATTCAATCTGCTTGCGAGTTTGAAGAACTGTGTCTTCATGAATAGGTTTGTTGAAGCAATCCTGACAGGAGCAGGGTTCTATGCAGTAGACACCAGCAGCAAAGCACTCGCAGTAACTGATACAAAAAAGAGAAGGAAAATAAGGTCAGTTTCAAAATTTCAAATATAGTGAGGTCATTTTCTTTCCCTTTCTTGGTTCAAGCTTTCATGCAATGAAAACTTTATAATAACTGCAAGAAAACGCTTGTGTCTAACGTTAAGACATTAACCAATATTCTGTACTACGTATCATACACACGACACGAATACAGATTATATATAGAGTATATAATTATGAATTATATAAATTGACAGATTTTATAAGTATGTTTCATGTTTTTAGCAGAAAGATGTTTCTCATCACTGATTCAAAATAATTTATTCTTTATTTTTATAATCATAATAAATAAGTATTTAGAAAATTAATCCAATAAACATTTTTGAATTTGTCTTACGAGTGTTGGTTGTCCAACACGTATGTATGATACGGACACACCATTTAAGAGGAGTGTCCGAACCTCATACATCTGAATCTCAAAATGAAGATTAAGAACATTCTTTTTAAACTTACAGCTTCAAACACTTTGACTTCTTGCAATTGCAGCGTTTACAGCCCTCAGTTTCTCCAGGTGTCTCCACCTTACGCCTGCAAATCAAACTTGGTATGAGACTAAGGAAGGAAAAATTCAAAAAAATGGATGCACAGTTAATAAAAAACTGCACTTGCTTTTTCTTTCTGGGGCTACTATTCTTATTGAAGTCTTCACCAGCCATGTAAACCGATGGCTGGGAACAATCTTCAGCAGGCTGAAGCCCATTGTCTGATGAATCCAACTCTCTTTCAGATGAGACAGGTACCAACGATAGATGCTGATGTTCTATGCTTGTAGAGATTTGCAAAGTGCCAGAAGACAAATTTTCAATTTGTATGCCCTTGTATTCTTTTAAGGCAGCAAGTGCATTCAGGTGTAAACCAATTCCCTGCAAAATTCCCCTCTGAAAATTCCCATTGAGTTTTGCTGGATGCAGTTGCTTTTCATTGGATGTACTTGAACCAGCGTTTGAATTATCTTCAGAGTTCTTCCTTTGTACATTGGCCATCTCAAAGTCTAGACAACGCCTCCTTATGGCACGATGAGTGACAGAAACAAGCTGAAACCAAAACCACCCAAGAGTGCTTATAGATTAATTTGTTACATACAGTTATGAACAAGTAGAAAGAAGACAAAGCCACAAAATGAATACAAAATTACCCATTACCATGGTTCTTTACTCAAGCATATACTAATTGAAACAAAAATGCATTTAATATTGCTGCGATGTAATTACAATAAAGCACTGATTGGCTACAACCACAGTAATAAATTAGAAATGTTACTTCAACACAAGCCACAGAAACCAACAATTTTTTTTATCAGCAAAGAAAAAATACAATAAAATGAGGCAATTCAGAGTGTCCAACCCTTACACAAAGCTTCTTATCCCCCAACCATTATATACAATTACATCAACCCATCAACCCTCCAAAAGAACACATTCTCAAAACAAGACACAAAAGTCTAACAACTAAACTCAGTCTTGCCAACAAACAAACAGAAGTAAACCAAACACAGAGTGCCAAACCCATCAAACCAACAATAATAAGCAACCATACAATAAAAATGTGGAAACAATGCATCATTTTACAGTTGAATGTTTTTTACTGATATACATGTTTCATACCAAAATCAATGCAACAGAGCCTAGAAAACCATGTCTTATCACTGACAGATTTCACATGCCTACCTGATCATTAGCGTTCTCATTAGAATTGCTAGTCACCAAGACGACATCGGCAAGATTATCCTGTGTTTGGTCTGTGTCCATGGCTGTTGTAGTTGGCTCAAAACAGTGATCTCCAATTTCATGTTCAGAACCTGAAGCAACCGAATCAACAAAGTACATTTTCCTACCATTATGGATGGTAGAAATTGGCAGCACAGACATAACATCGCTCAGCCGTATAGAAGAGTCCAAAGGTTTGTGCATCAGACCCTTAAAAGCTTCTGCTTCACCTGGGGAATTAAAAATCAGCATATCAGGGCCATCAGGAACTAAACTATCCCAATAACACTCTGGATCTTCACTCTTTGGCTCCATCTGACACATTTTCTGAAGATGCCCTTCACTTGAATCAGTTTCATCTGCTGCTGCCTCATCGGGCAGTTCCAAAAGGGTGTTACCCTCATCACCACAAAGTGGGGGATCATAGCCAGGGCTACCACAACTGCTATATTTTAGAGTTTGCTGTGGCTCAACTGAGAATTTTATGTGCTCAATCGAAGCATCTTCTACAGAAATCCCTTTATCAGTGTTTTCCTGCAATTCACTCGAGTTATGACGTGTAGAATCTGCAAGAGTCTCTTCACTTGTTGTGTGAACTTTACTTGCATCTTCAGAAGAAACCTTAGGCTTTGATGTGCCCAATGGGATATGTCTAAAGATGAACAATTGGGTTACTAAATAGATAACTCAATGATACAAAAGAACAAGAAATAACATAAAAAAAAATCAGAAAGTTTCAAAATTTACCTTCTGAGGAATCTAGATTCCTTGAGACAGCTGACGTGGGGTGATGTGAAAACGGATGGAGGAGACGAAAAGCTCAGTGAATTGAAAGTTTGACTGATGGGAACAGACTTAACGGGCTTTATAGGAGACAAACTGTTGATATAATTGAAAACAGGTGAATCCTGCATATACCAAAGGTTAAAAAAACATACTCAAAGGATAATCTTATATACACACACAGGAATAGAGTAACTTGAGCTACCAAAAGAAAAAAAAAATGGTGAAAATCTTTTCATAATTTGCCAAAAACTACAACAAAACATAAATAATTTACAAATCATTGTTAACAGACCAGATCTGACAATGATTACTCGTTGAACATTATAAAACATTACAAGAATGTACGTAACAGTTTGTAGAAACTGCTCAACAAGTCTGTGGTGAAACATTAATCTTAAAAATTTAGAGGCAGTCAAATCCAGTTTTAGCGAATTAACTGGCTGTTATGCAAATGCAAAAAATAAAGAAAAGAAAAGAAAAGAAGCTCGTGTGGAATTTTCTCAATTTGATACAAACAAGTACAAAAACTTGTTAACAAAAGAGTATGTAGCAACCCGCAAAGTATAGTCTTGTATCAGCAAAAGGTTTTGAGCCCGAAGAAGAAGAGAATAAAATAGTAGAACAAACTGAAAAAACGGCCTCTAAAATTGAAGTTGAAGAGAGATCTAGAGAAGTGAAACAATTGGCAAGATTTGCTTCGAAAGAGAGAAACTTTGCCACGGAAAGAACTGGGACCATGACTTGAACATACAAAGAGAATATATTTGGCTAAGATGGAGAGAGGGTTGAAACGAAAATGGAGAAGAAACAAAGTGGTGAATAGAGGCATGCATAAAAGGAGCAGAGAAAGAAAGTTGTTGACAACACCCAGAAGAGACATGAAATTGAAGAGTGTGAAAGTGGAAGCAAACCTCAAACTTGGTGAGGGTAGCACTGATCTGGTTCCTCTCTGGGGTGTCCATGTCCATGTCCAGAGAGGTAGCACCACCACATTAGTCTCTGAGAGAAGAAGAAGAAGAAGAAGATGAAGAAGAAGACATGAGAAGGATTCAAGAAGCGGGAAGGCGGGAGAAGAAAGATTTTGTAATGGGGACCACAACCCTCCTTCCACAGCTGTCTTCCCTCACACTCTCTCTCTGTTCTTTTCTTTCTTTCTTCTCTTTTGCTTCCTTCTTTTCTCTCTCACTCTCTCTTCTTTTCTATTTTGTCGCTAAAGCAACACATAAACAGTTAACCACCCACATCCTCTTTCTGGTTTTTCTTCTTGTTTCTTTCTACCCTCTTCTTTTCATTCATTCACTCACTCAAAAACCCTTTTCTTTCGCTCATTATCTCACTAACAACTCTCTCCTTTTGCGCCGTTTCTTTAGACTCCAAAACCATGCTTATAACCACATCTCTCTCACACTCATTAACTGCTCCTCTGTGTTGCTGATGTTCTATAACGGATTTCCTTCATCTTGTAACTGCTCCAAACTCATTTTATAAACATTAAAACAAAGTTTCTCACAAACAACAATACTTATATAAGGATACTAATTCTGATGATGTTTTTTTTTTTTTACCACAGAATCAAATGTTGTTCTGTTTCGTTTGCAATGATCATCAAATGCTCATAAATATGTTCACCCATCTTTCACTGAAATTCATTTCTTTAATTGCGGGAAAGATAATTAAAAAGGTAGGTACTCCAATCATAATCATATTCCAACCACAATCAATATAAATACCTATTTTTCTATACTTCGTTTGTATTCATCATTTTTTTATATATCTATTTGCATAATATTTATCTCCCTATTATTCTTTTTATTAAGTTGAAGAATTACTCATAATATATTTATCTCTCAAACCTTAAACTTTAAACCCTAAATACTAAATATTTTTAATGCAAAAACTCAAAAAAGGTTAATTTTCAACTTATTTTAGAAATCATTTATAGGAAACGTTTCAGTCTCATGAAAATTCATGATTGATTATTTAATTCCATTTGAGTACAATTATTACCCAATACATATTTGTTACCGTTTTGGGTTCTCAAAATTATAGTGACAATTAAATATTTTTTCACACATTAAAACAATATAATTTTTTTTCACACTGTTATTTTTAACGGAAAAAGAGGGGTTGCCGTTAAATTAATGACGACAAAATAAGCAGCGCCTATACGAGATAAGACGACACTTTCACAGACACTCCCACGGATATGAAGGCGTTTTAATTAAGGCTTTGCGTTTTAGCGCGTTGCGAATTTGAAAAGGGAGTGCTCTTGTGTGAGTGAGGCACAGGGAAAGTGGTGAAGGCTCGCGTACGTGGTACGTTCATCGTGCATACCTGAATCTTGGAGAAGTTGAAACGCAAGAGGTGCATTCTGTAACGTAGAGTGCAACCCCGTAGCACGCACTTTCACGCATGGAATTTAGTATCCACCATTCATTTTCCCATCAAACTTTTTTACTACTAACCAATGAAATTCCTTTGTCGTGTGCATGTCATCATGTGACGTCATATTAAATATTTAGCATTTTCATTTAGTCAAAATAAATTAATTTTTTCTAGCTATCTAGTTGCTTAGACCTATAAAGCTTGGACACGTCTCTTAAATGGTATTCGTGTCGGATATATGTATTAGACACCGATACTTGTATCACATTTGTAGGAAGCATCCAATTTAAAAAATATTTATTAAATTTTTGACAATTATAATACGATTCTAACACAATTTTAAAATGGATAAAATATTAATTTTCTAAAAATTCAAATTTGTTGTATAAATTTTTATTATTATTATAAAAAGCAAGAAACAAATTATTTTGAATCGTCTTTCTACTTAAAAAAAAATATTGAAACATATTTATGCACATAAATCTTTATTGTCAATTTATATAATTCATAATTATGTAATATATAGAGTTATGTTTTTTATCCTATATTTTAAAATTATACATATTTCTGCATATTTTTGTATTCATGTTGTATCAGTGTTTAGACCATCGTGTTATTTTTGTCATTATGAATAACTTATAATTATATATAAAATATGATCTTCAGAATTATTACATAATTATAAACACGAATCCTAGTAACTCTATAACAACCAGCATCATTAGTTTGAAACTGTCCAAATATAATTAAGTGTTTAAAGCAAATTGATAAAAAAAATAATTATTTTAATGAAAAGTATTCTGGTGAGACCCATATAATGTACTTGGGAAATCTTTACACTTTGAAAGAAAATATTTTTTAACCAACGTCTCGAAGACATGTTTTTCTTTTAAATGAAAAGAATAATGTGCATTTTTTTATCCATTAAAAAAGCATAGGGTCATTATGGAGAATGCTTTAAAAAAAGAAAGTTGAGAGAAGGAGAAGAACAAACCCAAAGGTATGAAAGGTTGTACCCTAATAACCCCATAAATAGTAAGATAAAAGTTTGTACTTTCTTTGCAAAATTAATTATAAATATCTATTAAAAATTGGAAGGATTTGTATATTTATTTATGTGTAATCTGATAATATCTCATATCATATTTTAATCTAATAGATTTTAAATAACTTTAATATTATATTTAAAAATAATATTAAATCTAACTCAATCTTATAAAATTAATAGAATTTAAAAGATAAAGTTTATATTAATGTTCTTAATCTCTAATTGATGTGAGATTTCGAATCATATTTATAAATTTATTTTCAAAACATAAAAATATTAATCAACAGTATATTATGTTGGTGATAATGTGAGTCTTAAAAGCTATATCTAAATACACAATTTGCTATAATAAATTACATTATATAATAAGAATCTGAGCCTTAAAAGATGTATAAATGAATTAAGAAAAAGAATATAAATTATTCTTAATTTTTCATGAGAACATGAAGTGGTAGTAAGAAAGTTAGTTGATTAGATGAGTGATGAGAGAGTGACAAGTGTAGGGTATAAGGTTTGATGGTGTGATGATAACGATAAAGAATCTGCATTTATGTGAGGCAGAGGTGAAAAATTAAGATGTTCATGCTTCACATATGAGTCTACCTTATCCCTCTCCTCCCAAAATGCACCATTCCTCTTTCCAGAAGATTGGGTTCCAAATCTAGAGGTTTCCCTTATTTAACAGGGCAGGTGGTCCCTCTATAAGTCACATAGCACAACATGGGTGTTTCTCACGTGATTTATCCCACCATCATCAATACAAAAAAACAAGTCATTCAATAAACACAAAAATGCACATAAATAATGATTAAAAAGTGGAGTCTGAAGGGGATTGTTCCGGTACCGAAAATATAATCTCACATCTTTCGGGAGTCGAGGTCAATGATAGTTTAAATACTCTCTCTTTTTTCATTTTATCGAGGCGTCTTTTGTGTATAAAATTATGACGGAGCAGTGATCTCTAAAGCAGACAATACATCGAATAAGGTGATTGACCCTTGCGATGTTATCTCTCCGACTTAAGGTCGGAACAAATATGTATTAAGAAATAAACTTTAAACTTAACTCAATTTCATAAAATCGACTTTAGTCAATATGAAATCTCTAACACAACTCTCACTGAATGTAACAGATATAAGATAACATATTATGAGTGATTCGATAAAAGTCTTATTACTCTGTGTATATGACAGTGGCATTAAACTAATAATAATAATGTGGTAGTGGTGTTTTTAGGTAACTTAATTCACCTGACAAACCAACCATGTTCAGTGGAACTTTACTTTTATATTGAGCCTCATAAAACCAACACACACTTTTGGGACTTTCCCTTATTAAACACACTGTTCATGACTTCCCATGTTCTGATCTTGTAGATTTGTTATTAAGAAAAATGGAGGTGACAAATGTTATAGAATGGTGTAGTTTGTCTGTTAGTTTAGTTGTTATAAGATATGTCCGAAATAAAGACCAAAAGTGTGTTTCTTAAAAATCTCACATATGGAGTTGCGCGTGTGAAGTGTTGGTGAGAGACAAGATGGTGGTGATAAGATAATGTGTCTGTGGTGTCAGGAGGAGGAATATAATCCACTCCACAGACACAGACACAGACACACCCTTCCTCCAATTAAACTCTAATTCAGTTTATGTTTAATCCAACCTTTAACTTTTCTTCAATTCATTATTATTATTTTTTGTTTTGGGTAATTGTTCTTTGACTTCTGTACTTTCTTCAGGAACCTTCTTTCATACATGCCACTATGCTTTCCAAACAAATTCTCATTTGAAAAATGTTATTTTGAATTAAAAAACACTTTTTTAACAGTAAAATAAATAAATAATAAAAATATTTTAGAGATACTTCAATTTTTATAAAACATAGGAAAACAAGTCTCCTTACTAAAAAAAAATGTTTAGAAAGTAAATTTCCCAAGCCAACTTTTTAAAGAAACACTATAACACCTAATTATATTTGTCACTCATCTAGTACTTTTTATACATTTCATACATATTATTGACTCAAAACATCAATCTGAATAAGAAAAACAAACTAAGTGTAACTGGAAGTTATTTATGATCATACCTTCAATTACACTGTTATAAAATTTTCTAAACCCGAAGTTGAAATCATCATATTCCAATTTTTTTAACTATCACAACTTCATTCCACAGACGACAAACCCTAAACCTTATTTAATTATTGATATTTGCTAAATTTAATTATTAGTATTTCACAGTTAAGGTTTAAATATTGGCACGCTATATATCAAATTGAAAGATGAATTACATCTTTTAAGATAAACTAGGTTTTTAAAGTTTTTGTAATGTCAGACAATTTTATATCAATTATTTGCATAAAAACATCAAATAAACAGACAAACGATCTTATTATTAATTTCTTTTAAAGTAATAAAATAATATCTAAATGTTTATAAAGGAGAGCTAATTTAAGTAGATACTAATCACTACAAGAAAAACATGAAATAGAAACTAATCTTTAAAAACTAAAATAATTAGTCGAAATAGTAACTAAATTAGAGATCATTTTAGAAACTAAACACAAATTTGGTTTCTAAATTAGTTTATATTATTGCTAAATAGTTTCTAAATTGGTATCTAATTAGCCACCAAGGTTTTAACTACCAATTATTTAGTTTCTAAATTTGGTCTCTAAAACCTTGGTTTCTAATTAGATACCAATTTAAAAACTATTTAACAATAATGTAAACTAATTTAGAAATCAATTTTTTTTAGTTTATAAAATGGTATCTAGTTTAGTTACTATTGCAACTAATTATTTTGGTTTCTAAAAATTGGTTTATATTTCATGATTTTCTTGTAGTGAATTAATCTCATAGAAAAGTTGCAGTTGGACTTACAGATACTGGTGGTGGCTTTAGTTTTTTTTATAAGTCAGAAGTTGAAAAAAAAATATAATATGTAAAAAGAAAAATGATGAATTATTAATTAACTTTTTTTTCCTTTTTTTTCTGGTTTGAGTATTTTTCCTTCTTAGATTAATAGTTTTGGAATTGAAGAGTGTGATGATTGTCACCTAAAGTTAGGATGAACTTGATAGAAGATTCAAAATAATAATGATTTTACCAAAAAATATAGTTGTTTGGAATGGAGTGAAAATAATAATTATAAATGAAAAGTATTTTATTTGATATTTGAAATTTAGTGCGAGAACTACTAAAAATATAATTCTCTCCTTTTGTTATTGTCTTAAAATAATAAAGTCAGAAAAAATTATGTAAAACAAGTATTATATAGAGAAATTCTCTTTATATAAGTATAAATATATATATACAATGCAAATATGGCCGTGTGAATTTTGCACTCTGAAGAGCTATCACAAGAGTGAAGACGGGCCAATATGAAGCATTAATGCTTTATTTACATTATTTACAGTTAGCTGATTAAAACTCAAATACAATTAAAATCACCTTCTCATCTTTCCTTTTCAAATTCTGAAAATCAAAGATGGAACCACGTAACCACTCAGATTATTATTATTATTATTATTACATGCAATATATATATATATATATGATCAACGCCTGCTGGGTTCAACTCCCACTGTCTTCAATGTCTCAACTGTTCGAGGACTGCATGCAACAACCAACAATTAACGTGATGAATGCTGATATATATATGGATGATTTGTTGTTTTGGGTTTAATCTGACCTTTAAGACTTCTTAATAATTATGATGATGGATAGTAAGATGAGTATAAAGGCAGAGTTTGCACCAGTGTATATCGTGGGGGGAATGGTGTGTGTGGCGGTGGCAATTGGATCACACACTGCGTTTCAGCAATTGGTTCGTTGTCCAACAGTTCATGTGAACAAGAACAGAAGAGAAACTTTGCCTGAGGTCTCTGATCCTGATCGCACCATCAACTCCGCCACCAAATTCATTGACGGTTCCTTCTTGAGGAAGGTCTCTCACATTCAGGAAAACAAGGCCACACTCAACGACCCTGTCCATCCCAATCCTTTCACCAGGTAAACCTATATCTATATATATATATATATATATATATATATATATATATATATATATATATTAACAACTGAACTTTAAGTCTAACACAACTTCATACCACCGACTTATAAAGTCAGATTTATATCTAATATCTAGAAATGGAGTGACCATCGTGATGAGCAGCATTTATCGCTGGGGACATGGGCTTCAGTTTTGGAGTTGTGGGGCTAGTAAATGCTCGCCTTCCACTTCCTAGTTCAACCAATGTCGATCGAAGATTTTTCTGCATGTCATCGTACCAGTTATATATAACAGTACGCATGATTTTTTTTATCAGTAAAAAAAATAAAGAAACATAAACCACTTCAAAAAGTAATCAATCTTTGTACAAATCAAAAAAAAAAACACTAACAAAAGCCTACTAAAAATCTAACCAACAATCTTACATATCATTTAACCATTTTCATACAAAACAAATGATCAGGGCTCGAGTTAGAATAAGAAAAAGCAGTCAACTGAATTGACTGTGCCTTAAACATAATCCAATACCAAACTTTTAATTAAACAAGAATAAACAATTAAAAACATCAATCACGTCATCTTTAAAAATAACATTATTTGTGTTTTCAAATCTCACAATACACCAATCTAAATTGTTCTCCAAACTTCATTAAGAGAAGCACACTAGGTTTTCTTATTCCAATCACTTTCATTGAAACAAAACAAAATCATAAATCATATATAGTTTTTGCATTCTTCTAGGACAAGAAATAGGGTTAGCCAAAAGATTTGTTACCGCTGCTCTGAAAGCCATTTTGTGTGTGTTGTAGGATGAAAAGAAAGAGAAATGGATGATATAGGTGATATATATCTATGGTGGGAATCCATTTATATAGAGTTGAGTAACATGCAGAAAAACCATGAGAAGCAAACACATGGGCACGTGGTGGGGTATTATAGGACAATGCAAAACACAAAAGAATCTTCCCAAAATCACACTTTTCAATGGCTATAAGGGAGGGTGTGGATAATCCTAACCGCTATATAGTCGCCATAACCGTTAACGTTTAGGTATAATACATTTATATTTTAACTAAGTATACAAAGTGGTCGTATAAAAGTTGAATCTTTCAAACTTGTAGAAAACCATCCATACATGTAAGTTGGGGCAAATATTTGGTATAAATGGAAAGGCAATAACAAGTTCCAATTTATTAGTGGTTAAAAAAATGTATTTATTTTTTCATACAAATTACAAGCAATATTATTAAAAATAAAGCTATGTTGACTAGAATCTTGGAGGACATGCTCATTAAATTAATAATTATAAAAAATATTAAAAACTACATTCAAAATGCATTAAAAACATAGTAAAATGTATTAGTAATGTTTTTAATAAAAAAAAGTTTCATTCTTTAAGTGGTGCATGTTTTATTGTAATTGAGTTTTATTGTGTGTGTGAATAATGCATCAAGGTGTGCTTTTAAAATCTACTTTGTTTGTTTCTCTTTTTTTCTCTTATTCTCAATGTGTGCGTCCCAATAATTGGTATTAAGAGTAAGATTTGAAGGGGTTAAAATTGCACCACAACAAGATGACTTTCATTCCTACCAATCTTCCAATTCTCAAAATAAAAAACTATGACAATTGGAAAATACATGAGTTGTTATGAGATTTTAAGGAATGTCTTGATGTGATGGATTTAGAAATAAATATATATATAATAAAAGATAAATTTGTAATTAAATGATATAAAAAAGTATTCAAATAGTAGTATTGAGAGTTGTAATGTGGTTGTATAAAAATTTGAGACTGTCAATGTATCATTACCCATTTTTTAAAAGATGTTAAGTGTTATAACGGTAACAAAATGGGTCATATATGGTCAAGTATCGCTAGAAACTAAATACCAAATCCAAAAATTTAAATGGAGAGGATTATTCATAACAAATGTTGTTAAGTTAATGAAGACTATTACTAAAGCAAAAGGACTTGAAGAAAATTGTTGGCTCTTTGTCATACACAACTTGATATAAAATTTGCTTGAGGAGTAATAACAAGATACATGCGGAGTTCAAGTGTCTTATCTTCTAAGATGGGTTTATAAACAAATTATTAGACACATTAAATTAAATGAACCATGAAAAATAATATTTTAAAATTACACTTGTTGGATTCACAAATACAAATTGGAGAGGTGATAAGGATTATTGTAAGAGCACTAAAATTTTTGTGTTCTATTACAAAGTGGACTTTAAACCTAACTCAACCCCATAAAACCGGTTCATGGGATAAGCCCATCAAACACTCGTTAGGATAGGTTTTAAATGGCTTTGATACCATATTACAAAATGGACTTTAAGCCTAACTCAACTCCATAAAACCGACTTATGAGGTAAGGTTTACACTCACTTATATACAATGAAATGTCTTAATCTCTGGTCGATGTAGGATTTCCAACATGTTCTTTGTAGACGGGATATTGAAGAAAGTAAAAGTGATTTGTGTTGTCCATATGTAAAACAAAATAAATAATTGTTAATATGTGTATGTGTGATCAAATTGCAAATGCTTTCACCAAATCAACGGTGAAAGATTTTAATTTTTTAGAGAAGAGAAAAAAAAAATAGAGCACGTGACTCCAAATTCTTATTTTTAACTTTCTTTTCTCTATTATTCTTTTTTAAGTTGCTCTTTCTTTCACTCAGTTTATTTTTAAGTAAAAAAGTTTCAACCACTAAAAACTTATTTCATGTCACTCTCATATTATCACTATTTCCTGATTTAATTGTTTTCTCTTTTACAGTACAGAGCTATTTATTTTTTCCATTCTCTGTTTACAATTTTATGCTGCTTCCAATTAAAATCACTTTTAGCTATGCATCTAAAGGAACATTCAGTTGAATTATATTAAGAGTGTTATACCACTCTTTTTTTTTCTAAATAAATTTGGACCATATTGGAGTGGGCCATTTGATGCATATAGCTCATAATGGACCATTCTAAGGTTCAGATGAGGGCTGTTTCTTCTTGCACCTAAATAGCTTATATGGGTACCTCATAGGTCAAACGAAAAGATTATTTTGTTCTTAAAAAAATATGTTTTTATAGAAAATGTTATTTTTATAATTTACATATTTGAGATTGTAAAATCTAGAAGGTATTTTATTATGAAGTAGACTTTAAGTCTAACTCAACCCCATAAAACTCATGAGATTAAGGTTTGCACCCACTTATATACAATGAATTGTCCTCATCTCTAGTCGATGTGGGATCTCCAACATATTTTCATAAATATCTTTTGGATTCTATAATTCAAAATATATTTTTTTTCTTTAAAAAAATTATTTTGAATTATAGAATTCAGAAGGTATTCAGGGATTGGATAATACCTTTCAGATTGTACAATCCATAACACCCGTTATTAATATATATATATATATATATATATATATATTCCAAATTGTACAATCCGAAAGGTATTTTCAAATCCAAAAATACCTATCAGATTGTATAATCCAAAATATGATTTTTACCATTTACAATGTATTTCCAAATTCAAAAATATATTTTAGATTACATAATTCAAAATATATATTAACAGGGTGTTACAAAATTTACAATCCAATGTAAAAAGTAAACGAATAAAAAAAAACTTAACATATACTTATAAGGATAAGATTGGAATTAAAAAATAGATTAATTCCATATGGGTTATGATATAGTTTTACTCAATATGGGCCTAACGTTAAATAATTAGGCAATTGCTTCCTACACCATATAAGTGCACCCAATCAGAGGGGAAAAACCGAAAATACCCTTAAAAAATGGGGTGCATATAAAATTACATTTTAGACTCCCTTTTCCGGAACACAATCTCTTTTGGATAAATTTTTTTGGAATATATTATTTTCAGTTCTGGATTTTTTTATCCAGAATGAGATTTTAATTTTTTTTTCCAGATTTTTATATCCAAAACACAAAAATCTCTTCCAGATTTATTTTTCCAGAATGCATTATTTTCATTTCCGAAATAAAGAGTATTTTTAGAATTTTTGAAATTATGTTGGGTGGATCAAAAGTGTTGGGTGCTTTGAGCCCAAGATTAAAACCAATGTTAAAAAATAAAAGAAATTATTGAGATAAGGATAACAGAATACAGTAAATTGTAGATGGAAAATGGTATAAACCAATAATAATTCCCCTTTTATTTTGGTATATAATAATATTCCTAAGTATAGTCCTTTGGTGAGTATGAAATTTGATGTGCAGAATATTAGGTATATTATTATTCCTTATTGTTCTTTACAATTTTCTTGTCTATTCTTCCTTCCTTCTATCACCTTCCACTCATTTTTCTTATAAAAAAACATATTTTGATTTCAAATTTAAAAAATAATTACAAAATTATTTTTAAAAGATGTTTCAATAAGTTAAATAAAAAATATATAAATTAATTTTGACTTTAATTCTTAAACCATATAAAACTTATATACAGAAAGAAAATCATAATTCATTAACACTGGCATTTTTCCAACTTATAAAATCTAATTTATTTTTTTAATTACCATAAGTAAAGATACAAGTTTTATACCAATATAGTTTTAGTGGTCAATTGAGATTAGGGTTTCCGTTGACAAAATTAAATTCCATATGATATGATATTATATTATGTGCATTGGGTATTGACATTTTCATAACATATCTTCAATTATTTACTATATTCTCATTTATACTTTATCTTTAATTAATAATCCATATTATGGACCACACTTACATCGTTGACTTTTTAAATTGACGCATCAAAGCATGCTACTGTTGACTTTTGACCTGGTTTATAACATCAAAGAGATTCTTATCTTTATGTTACAAATGGTAGTTTATTTTATGAAACTAAATTAAGTCAAATAATATATTAGGTCACATGTCATACTCTTTATTAAAAAAATATTTAAAATTAAAATTCAACATCATCAAAACAAAAATATTATTCAATTTTTTACATTAACTATAAATAAAAGTATTTTATAATATATAAATAAACATATAAATTATTTTATAACAAGTCGAGTTTGTTAAAGTTAAACTAATTTAAAATCTCTTTCTTAATAAATATAAGAAAGAACGTGAATTTTATCTAAAATAAATTAATAGTGTGTTTGATTATCACATTTTCAATAGTATTTTCTAAAAATGAATTATTTTTTAATAAGTTCAGATTAATTTATGCATAAAAGTTTGTTTAACTTCTTCACAAATTGACTTAAACTTATATATAAAATATTTATTTTTTGCAATAATTATTAATATAATAAATTCTTCTATAGATATTATGCAAGACAGATACACATATACAGCATTACTGATAATTAAGTAGTAATAGTTTTTTAAATAACTTCAAACTTTTACACTATAAATATGTACAAAATGAGAAATGAAATAATAAATATTCATAACCTTTATTTTATTCCAATTCTCAGATAATATTTTTATTTTTAAAAGCAAAATTCATAAATATAATAAATGAATACACAAATTCAAACACGCAATAATAACATTATTAAAATTCCTATAAACATTACATTCCCCCAATTTCTAAAATTTCTAGTGTTTTCTCTCTCATTTATCCTCTTATTTATGCCTACTAAAACATTACATTTTTCAAAATATAATATTAAATACGATTATTTTAGTCAACAAATAATTAATGTTTTCTTAATAAACATGTACTGAACTAAAACAACTACATTTTCCAAAGTATAATTTTTCATTTTGTAAATTGTGTATGGAACTCACTCAAATGCCAATGCAATTCATTAAATAAATAATAATAAAATTAAAACAATTTATTTAATATTCTCATCTTAATTTTACAATATTAATCCTATATAATCCTACATTCTCATATTCTTCTGATTTTTTTTATCTACACTCTTTCTCATTGTTTGGATATATTTTCATTACAATTAATTATTTCAATAATAAGTGTATATATTATAATAAGAAAAATCATGGTTTTGATAAGTTCAAGAATTGCATATGTGATAATAGGTTTATAATTAAATATATATAATAAAAGATAAATTTAGGATACTGATATATTAGTAAAAATATACATTTCATATTTTAATAAATTAATATTTTATTTTTTAATTTAAAATTATTATATTATTGTTAAAAGGTATATTTTTTATTGTTTATAGTGTCAACAAACTTTTTTTCATAAATTTATAATTAAATGATATAAAAATATACTAAAATAATAATATTATAATTTGTTGTGATATAATTATATAAAAATTGTAGTTTGTGATTATATGATTACTTATATATTAAAAGATTTATGAGATAGAGAAAAAAACAGAGGACAACTAGAACTAGAACTACAGAGGAACATTAACAATGAATATGTCTGTCTTTTGTAACTGAATAATCAGAATCAGAAGTTTAAGAAGTTGTCAACTACCAAACAAGCCGTACATTGTATTTGATTATAGTATCAGAGATCTTAAGTGTTGGGACAAATACATATATACATTAATTTCATACAGAAAAATCAGAAACAGAGCAACGAAAAAGAAGGGTAAGCTGAGATATGAAATGATATAATATTGAGGTTATTTGATGCCTTTCATTGTTTCAACTATTTTCAAACATTCTCTGTCTCTCTCTCTCTCTCTGTCTCTCTCTCCTCCACCACATTTCAGGGAACACCCGCGCATCTTTCTGGGACGCTTACTCTGTTTCGTTTTTAGTATAATTTTTTTTTTTTAATTTTTTAGTTTCAATTTTGGGGTTGTTTATTTGCTGGTTTGGTTTTGCTTTTTCTGTGGATTCACCCTTCAAAATCGCTCCTCTAACAAAATTTGAGCGATGGATTGTTGGGATCGGGTTCCTGTTGGCATCTCAGAGTTGGTGATGACAACCTCTGCAATGCTCAATGCATCAAAACCCAAAAGCCTTTGATTCTTACAAAAGCTAAAAGGGTATCCACACACTCACCCACCAACTCTTTCTTCTGTGTTTTTATTGGGACCAAACAAAAATGGTCAATTTTTTCGTCTGTGCCTATTCTCACATTTAGCGTAATTCTTAATCTGATTTTGATTTTGCTTGTTTCGTTTGATGCTTCAGCTGGCCGTCATTTCCTAGTTGCTGCTGTCAAGGTTTGTGCTTTGGCAGATACCTCTTCTTTTATTTTTATTTTTGCACCTAAAAAAAAGAATTTTTTTTTTCTGGTTCATTGGCCTTGGTAGTGGAATATGAATAGTGCTAATTGGGTCGTTTTCTGATAGCTATTGTTTTCTTTATTCTGGTACTATTTTTCCCACGGGAACTAGTCAATAAAACAATTGTTTGGCAGGAGAAAATTTTGGGTTTGAATAACGAAAAGTCAATTTTCTAGACATGATATGGTGAACAGAGGAAGGCACACTCTTTTGGGGGTGCTCCTTGCACCTATAAATTTTACATAAATTTCGAAACTTTTTTGGTTCATTAAAATTTTATGGCAGCCTTTTTTTGATAAATTATTTGACATCGTGGGGGTTGTGCTTATTGGTTTTGGAATTTGAAGTGGTGAGTGGTGAAGATGGATTCAGAAGGTGGGATTGTTAGGACACCAAAGAGGGAATTGGAAGCAGAAGGGGTTCTGAATTCAAAGATGAAGGGTTCTGGAAACATAAGCAGTAAGGATATGATATTCAGAGCTGATAAGATTGATCTCAAGAGTTTGGATGCCCAGCTGGAAAAGCACTTGAGCAGGGTTTGGTCAAGGAGCACTGAGACAAAACGCCCCAAAGAAGAGTGGGAGGTTGATTTGGCCAAATTGGATCTTCGATATGTTGTGGCTCATGGAGCATATGGTACTGTATACAGGGGCACCTATGATACCCAAGATGTTGCTGGTATATGCACTTCATTCATTCATTCATTTATTTTATTATTTTATATGTTGTTTGTGCTCCTCACTTTTATTCTGGATGATTTTTTTTCATAAAAAGTTTGGGAAAAGAGGTTGAATGTTGTTCAGTATTTCTATTTAGACTGCATTCTTTCTTGTTTTTGACAAAGTTGGCTGATTTACTCATAGCCTGAGTCTGGAGTTTAATTTTTTTCTCTTAAATCAATCTTATAGTCATTGCAATATGATATGATTATTTAAATCTCTGTCTGGGTTTGATGATGCTGTGGGTGAGAGAACATGGCTTCAGCATAGTATTGAATGAAAATAACCAATGAGAGAATGAGGCACGTTTTGGCATTTTTTTTCTCCATGCTGTTAGATGCTGGTCTAATGACATATCCAGTTTTTTAGCAATGAAGCTAAATGCTGAGATGGTGTTTGAAAGCCACTTTGCTGGGTGGCTGAACATCAGCTAGGTAATATAAGTAAAAAACTTACTATATTTTAAAAGTAGTAGAATTCATCAAACTTAAAAATTCACTCCTCATTTCCAAATTTTTCCAAACTATATTTTTATGAATGTGTATGATAAATTTATGGTACACCAAGTCTTCTATCCTTTTGGTCTGTAAGAGTGGGGAAGATGAGAGATCATTTCTGTGACTGGAGGATTGTCATCTTGAATTTTACAGTGAAAGTATTGGACTGGGGTGAGGATGGTGTAGCTACTCCTGCTGAAGCTGCTGCTTTAAGGGCATCTTTTAGACAGGAAGTTGCTGTCTGGCACAAACTTGACCATCCTAATGTGACAAAAGTAAGAACTCATGGTGTTCAATCTTATTTATTTAAATTAATGAGTACTACTTGATACCTGACAAAGTTGAAGAAAGAAGCGATTGTTACTGATAGAACACTGCTGTTAGTAATGACAACTGCTCTCTTCAGCATGATTTCTGTTCTTGATACCTGTTTAGGAGGAGATAAGGATTAAATCCATAGCTCTGCACAGCAATTTTGTTTTGATGCATAAATTTTCAGATTAGTAATTGTGTTGGATTCATCTGTGCAAAACAGTTTGTTGGAGCTTCAATGGGCACTTCAAATCTTAAGATTCCCACAAAAACCGCTCCTTATGGAGAGGAAGAGTCCCTTCCTTCTAGGGCATGCTGTGTCATTGTTGAGTTTATCTCTGCTGGGACACTAAAGCAATACTTGATAAAAAATAGGAGGAAGAAGCTTGCTTACAAGGTTGTGGTTCAGCTGGCTTTGGACCTTGCAAGGGGGTATGTCCTATTTGATCATCTCATCTCCACAGTAACAAAATTGCATATCTTTTCTTAATACAAACACATTGTTTTCCCAAAAATGCAGTCTTAGTTATCTACACTCGAAGAAAATTGTTCATAGAGATGTTAAATCAGAGAATATGTTACTAAATCCTAGTCGGAATCTAAAAATAGCTGATTTTGGAGTTGCTCGGGTTGAAGCTATGAATCCAAGTGACATGACAGGTGAAACAGGAACCCTTGGATATATGGCCCCAGAGGTATTAGCCTTTTCTAGAATGATTTCAATTTTCACATACATATTCAAGTTACTTGCATTGCATGCCACTGTTTCTTCTTCTGAACATAATCACTTCCGGTTATCAGCTTTAATAATAGGATTACACAAATGTAGGTTCTGGATGGGAAGCCTTACAACAGGAGATGTGATGTCTATAGCTTTGGCATTTGCTTGTGGGAAATTTACTGCTGTGATATGCCTTATCCAGATCTAAGCTTTGCTGATGTTTCATCTGCAGTTGTTCGCCATGTAAGTTAACATATGATTTATGCAAACACTCTTTATGTAATGTATATGTTGCACAGACACGGAGATTAATACTACACAGAAATACATATAATCTCTAAATGTAGGACAGAAAGACATAAATCTATATATTATATAATTATGAATTATATAAATTGACAATAAAGATTTATGTGCACAATTATGTTTCAGTTTTTTTTTGGAACAGAAAGAATTTCTCATGGCTGATTCAAAAAAATTTGTTACTTACTTTTATAATCATAATAAAAATTTATACAATAAGTTTGAGTTTTTAGAAATTGTGTTAAAACCATGCCAGAATTGTCAGAAATTCAACAAATATTTTTTGAATTAGACAGTTCACCAATACGTATCTTACAAGTGTTGGTGTCCAATACGTGTGTCCGACACGGACACACTATTTAAGAGACGTGTCTGAGCCTCATATTGCAATGTTGGCCATGATACATGTATGGATTTCACATTGCTTGTATTCTTGCACAGAATTTACGACCAGACATTCCAAGGTGTTGTCCAAGTTCCTTGGCAAACATCATGCGGAAATGTTGGGATGCGAATCCGAACAAGCGGCCAGAAATGGAAGAGGTGGTGAAAATGCTGGAAGCACTTGATACGAGCAAAGGTGGTGGAATGATACCAGAAGATCAGAGTCCAGGGTGCTTCTGTTTTGCTCCAACTCGTGGCCCTTGATTCTTGAACCCAATGTCCTTATGTTATGTGTTCAAGAGATGAACTGAATCACTGTAACTGCCAATTGGTATTTCTATTTTTGGCAGTTCACAGCTCAACATCCTTTCCTTTGGCCAGATTGATTGTGAGAAAGAAAGAAAGAAAGAAAGAAAGGAAGATCATTGTATTTTATTTTATTAATTTTTGGCTTAAGGGGTGATTCCATCACCTCTTACATACTGTATTTAGTACTGAAAACTGGATTCTTTTCAGCATCAAAATGAACATAATGTTCACAAATTCTGTTTTTTGTGAGGAGTTAAGTGAATTCTGTTGTGGAGAAGTAACATTTTCTGGCCAAAATGTGTAATACATACATGAATGAGTTATTCAACCATATATAAATTTGGTGATATTTTATAAATTTAGATGTTAATTTTGTTACCTTCAACAATCTTCACTATTGTTTCTGCAATCATTCTACACTATTTATTTATGAATAGTCACGAGTGTTCTTATAGCACATGGTTTATTTTTATAGATATAGATTCATAATCCACAAGACTATATACATGAAATAAATGTCATAATTATATTGCTTTTATATTATAAGATATCCTAAAGTTAATACTACAATAAATAAATAATAATAATAATAATAATGAAACTTTTCAACCAAACTACTTGTATCTTCATCCAATTTCAGCTTGTAATAATAGACTTTGTAAGATTTTTGGTAAAAAATTTCATAAATATTTTAAAAAATAAAAATAATAGTGTGAAATTCTTTAGAAGTTTAAATATTGTAAAAATTATCCTTTATTTTTCTAACAAGGCGATCTTTTATTTGAATATAAACTCATAATTTATAAAAAAAACTATTTTATCTTTTTTATTTTGTTTTCATAAAAATGTTTATAAGATATTTATTTTTTCCTTTTTTCTTTTATATGTATTTATGAAAAAGAATCTTAACAAATCCTTACTTTTTCTACGTTATAGCTTTTCTAAAAATTATTTTTTAATAAAAATATAAATTAACATTAATTTGAAAAACCATTTTATCTCTCCTTATTTTCTTTTCTTAACTTTGCTTAGAAAACATTTACTTGGGTTTGCATTAGAAAAAAGGAGAATAATTTATACTACAAAGATTAACATGGACATGAATATAGGTATAATCTCTAAAATGTAAGACACAAAGTTATATATTATATAATTATGAATTATATAAATTGACAATAAAAATTTATGTGTATTCCAGTTTTTGTTTTGTAGCCGAAAGATATTTCTCATGATTAATTCAAAATGCTTTATTTCTTATTTTTATAATTATAGTAAAAATTTATACAATAAATTTGATGTTTTTAGAAAATTAATGCATTTCAACTTTTTAAATTTAAAAAATATGATAAAATTGTTAGAAATCAAATAAATATTTTTTTAAATTTGACACTTTAATAATATGTGGTATACGAGTATGAAACAATATGTGATATACGAGTATCAGACAACGACACGAGTATCAGATAAGGACACAATGATAGCACTGTTTTTGTTTTTAATATTTTCTGAATTTGAAGCAGTAAGAATTATGGTATTCTAATTTATAAAATTGTTTAATATATGTTAGTTGCTGTTGCATCATCACAGAGCAATACTGATATGGCAATGGCCACTACCCTTCATCCATCTTCTATTGTTTTAGTTCCCACAAGCTTGAAGGAAGCTAAACCCTTAACCACAAACTCATCCCAAAAGTTACTTGCAAACTGCAAAACCCTGAATGAACTGAAGCAGTTGCACTGTGACATGATGAAGAAAGGGCTCTGTCACAAGCCTGGTGGTGATCACATTAACAAGCTCATTGCTGCTTGTGTTCAGATAGGTACCCTTGAGAGTTTGGACTACGCTGGAAATGCTTTTCAGGATGATGATGATGGCATCCCTTCCGTTTATGTGTGTAATTGTCTCATTAGAGGTTATGCCTCAGCAGGGTTATGTGAAAAAGCAATCTTGCTTTACATTCAGATGGTGGGGATGGGCATTGTGCCTGATAACTACACTTTCCCGTTTTTACTGAGTGCGTGCTCCAAGACTACGGCGCTTTCTGAGGGTGTTCAAGTTCATGGGGTGGTTGTTAAGATGGGTTTGGACGGGGATATCTTTGTCAGCAACTCTTTTATACATTTTTATGCTGAATGCGGGAAGGTTGACTTAGGGCGGAAGGTGTTTGACAAAATGCTTGAAAGAAATGTGGTGTCTTGGACTAGTTTGATAAATGGTTATGCTGGGAGGGACTTGGCAAAGGAGGCTGTTTCTCTGTTCTTTCAGATGGTTGAGGCTGGTGTGGAACCCAATCCGGTGACCATGGTTTGTGTTATATCTGCTTGTGCCAAGTTGAAGGACCTTGAATTGGGTAAAAAAGTGTGCGCTTACATAGGTGAGTCGGGTGTGGAACTTAATGCACTCATGGTGAATGCATTAGTTGACATGTACATGAAATGTGGGGATATATGTTCGGCAAGGCGGATTTTTGATGAATGTACTGATAAGAATTTGGTTACGTACAATACTCTCATGTCAAATTATGTGTACCATGGGAGGGTCGGTGATGTGCTCGTGATTTTGGATGAAATGCTGCAAAAAGGACCACGACCGGATAAGGTAACCATGTTATCTACTATTGCAGCCTGTGCACAGTTGGGTGATCTTTCTGTTGGGAAGTCATCCCATGCTTATGTCTTACGGAATGGACTTGAAGGTTGGGATAACATTCTCAATGCCATCATTGACATGTACATGAAATGTGGCGAAAGAGGAGCAGCTTGCAAAGCTTTTGAGAATATGCCAAACAAGACGGTGGTGACATGGAATTCACTGATTGCAGGTTTGGGTAGAGATGGTGATGTGGAATTAGCTCTGAGAATCTTTGATGAGATGCTGGAGAGGGATCTTGTATCTTGGAACACAATGATCAGTGCATTGGTTCAAGCAAGCATGTTCGAGGAAGCAATTGAGCTATTTAGAGAGATGCAAAACCAAGGGATAGAAGGGGATAGAGTGACGATGGTGGGCATTGCTTCTGCCTGTGGATATTTAGGAGCTCTTGATCTTGCCAAGTGGGTTTGTACTTACATTGAGAAAAATGGCATTCACATGGACTTGCAGCTTGGCACAGCGTTGGTTGACATGTTTTCTAGATGTGGTGATCCCTCAAGTGCTATGCATGTTTTCAGAAGAATGGAGAAACGGGATGTGTCTGCCTGGACTGCTGCCATTGGAGTTATGGCAATGGAGGGAAATACAGAAGGGGCTATTGAGCTTTTCAACGAGATGCTCAAACAAAAGGTGAAACCAGATGATGTTGTTTTTGTGGCACTATTGTCAGCATGTAGCCATGGTGGTTCTGTGGACCAAGGAAGGCAGGTTTTTTGGTCAATGGAAAAAACCCACGGAACAAGCCCTCAGATTGTCCACTATGGATGCATGGTTGATTTGCTTGGTCGAGCTGGGTTGTTGGAAGATGCTCTGCATCTCATACAAAGCATGCCAATGGAACCTAACGAGGTTATGTGGGGATCTCTGCTGGCAGCTTGTCGAAAACACAAAAATGTTGAATTGGCACATTATGCAGCCGAAAAGTTAACACAATTGGCCCCTGAAAGAGTTGGAATTCATGTGCTGTTATCCAACATATATGCATCAGCTGGGAAATGGACTGATGTAGCAAGAGTGAGGTTGCAAATGAAGGAGAAGGGGATCCAGAAAGTGCCTGGATCAAGCTCCATAGAGGTTCACGGATTGATTCATGAGTTTACCTCGGGTGATGAATCACACACAGAGAACACCCAGATTGAACTAATGCTACAGGAAATAAACTGCAGGCTAAGAGGGATAGGATATGTTCCTGACACAACCAACGTCTTACTTGATGTTGATGAGCATGAGAAAGAGCACTTACTCAGCAGACATAGTGAGAAGCTAGCCATGGCTTATGGACTAATCACTACTTCTCAAGGTATACCCATAAGGGTAGTGAAAAATCTTCGAATGTGTTCTGATTGTCATTCATTTGCAAAATTAGTGTCAAAACTATACAATAGGAAAATGACAGTTAGAGACAATAACAGATATCATTTTTTCAAGGAAGGATTTTGTTCTTGTGGAGATTATTGGTAATAGATTTTGTAAGAGGGAACTTCTTGCCTCTGGTTTACAAATCAACTTACATACTTTTGGCTTTCTATTTTTCCTTAAAGATGGGACTTAAACATATGGGGAAAACACCAAGCAACACTTGAACCACTCTGGGAAAATTTCCCTAGAGCATAAGCAGGAATTAAATGAATTACGATCTATTTAGATAAACTTATCCTTAAAGGAAAGAAATAAAAATAAGTTCTGACCTAAATTAACCTTAATTTGCTTTTAACTTATATTTGAGTTAATTTTACTTTCATATAATGGAAAAATATACTTCAATTTTCTTTTTTGTCTACAAGTAATTGTGAAGAAATCTTTCCAAATTAAATTGTGTGAGAAGGAAGTATGGATTTGTTTTCTCCTATTGTGAAAGAAAACTTGTAAGAATAAGTTGGATATGTAATTTAATTTGATATCCTTCATATGCAACATTTTGCCACCTTAATGTTGAATAAAATGTGATGGCAACGTATCCTTTTAGTTTAATATTATATTGTTATTTAATAATATCAAATAAGAAAAAAATAATGTTCATTAGTACCATTCAAACAACATCTCTTCAGAAAAAATGTGTTCGATCATAATAAATCAATTGTTCTGAAATCAACTTTGCAAATTCTAATTCAAGCAAACATAACATCTGCTTGTTTTAAATTCTTTATGCAAGGAAGTATTGTTTCAAAATTAAAACAACATTTATTATGAAAAACATGTTTAAGGAGGTCTGTGTGGAACAAAAGTGTCTGATGTGCTAATGCAATCTTCGGTACAGTATCTTTTACTTGGAATGAAATATCACATGGCCTGGCCTCCTGGAGGCATACTGAGATGGAGCCATGGATAACACAGAAAATAGTCAAAGCCAGAAAAAAGTTAGAAGCAGAGTTATTCAATTTTGCTTTAACAAAAGGACAACAAAGCTGAAACTATTTCCAGGATAGAGTACAAAGTCTCAAAACTAAATGGTTTCATGTCTTCATGATGTGTGCTGTAATCTTGGGAAAATGGGATCAACAAAACCACTGTACATAGTGTCCACCTTCCAGAGATTAGCAATATGAAAATGCGATGAGGTTTGCCGGTGGATTTCTTCAATGAGCCAGATGTTGGCCTCAGCTTTGTGTGGATGAATAATGATGTCCAAGGGCTTGTATTCGTCCTCACTGCCAATTCTCAACTGATCCCATTGTTTAAGCAGAATATTTGTGAGGTAGTGAAGGGGCTGCCCATATAACTGCTTCATGGATCTGCCCAATCCCATCCACGAGGTAAATGGTATCACAGAACCTCGATGACTTGGGATTGGGATCTGCTTCATGTAATCCTGATACATTTCTGCCCGTCTCATCAGTGCATCTGCTTACAAGCATGACCTCTTGCATCAGAATGGCAAGCAACATAAGATTAAAAAAGTAGCATACAAGCCAACTAGAAACCAAAGGACACTGGCTAGAAATGAAAAATCTTCAATGTGTATATTTTGAACAAAACAAGGTAAGGTCTCCCAATTTTTATGGAGCTAGAAATGAAAATTTTTCAATGTGTATATTTTGAACAAAACGAGGTGACAAAATACAAAAAAAAAAAGATCTAACCGAAGGTTAAATCCATGTTATTGGCATTATACAGCAAAATTGACCTCTCACTAACAACTAAAATCTAAGAAAAAAGAAATGTCTTAAAACATAACTATGAATCACACATACAGTTCAACATTGTAGCCATTTACCCCATAAACATCACGCCTATGCATGACTACACTGATATGTCACAATTCACACATGTATACATTTGAATTCTTCAATTGAGAAGTAATTTTGATTTGATGTACTCGAACAAACAGGTAATATGCATGTATGGCTATAAAAGAGGGAGATAGGTATACCTATGGAGTTTGGTGAAGAGGAGACATCAATTTGATTATCCCATGGAAATGACCTCTTCATGGCGAGCGAAGCAGGTCCTGTCACTGCTGAATAAATGCGAATATCAATATGAATATAAATGAAATTGAAATGAGAGTGCATTGAATAAAACAAATCAAGAACCCTAGAAGTGGAGTGTGGAAGGAAGTACCAGAATTGAAAGGGTGGAATGTAGTGAAGAGTTATATGAGTTGTTCATCTAAATGCTCTCTGCAAATGCAAACCCTCGCGCATTCAACTCTTCATTCTCACATCAAAACCATCTTTTCGCGTTCTTATCTCTCTTAGTTGCAAGGATAAAGATTAAAATATAATTAATATTTATTATGAGTAATTATTTTTTTAATTTAAATAAAAATAAAGTAACTTCGTTGTGATTTATATTTTAATGATTTCAGGTTATGTGTAGTTGTTTTTATATTTTAATTATGTTTTAATGTTACTTTAAATAATTTTATAGTGAAATAAACTAGGTGATTAACTTAAAATAAAAAAAAAACACATGTTGAATCATGTTAAGAAAAAGTGTATTCAATAATTAAATAATAAAAATATAATTTTGCATACAACTTTCTTTTTAGATTTTAGACAAACTATATAAACGGGACATTCAAACGGAGATACATGCATAAAAATAAAATACATATAATATGTAAAATATAGATAAAAAAATACGAATTTATATAATTATGAATTATATAAATTAATAATAAATATTTATTCTTATAACAAATTTTTTACATTATTCGTTCATTATTTATAATTTTAAATTTATAAAATAAAAGTTTGAGTTTTTAGAAAATAATGTATTTTTTATTTTTAAAATTACGTTAGAATTATATTAAAATTGTTAAAAAAATTTAATAAATATTATTTTAATTAGAAATGATTGTAATTTTTTTTTCTCTCCATCCAAAGCCTTAAATTTGATGAACCCTTGGCTTAATCATAGCCCAAAAAATGTTCAAGTTCGAAATGCTGAAACTCTTGGCTCACCGTTACTCTCCCAGAATCACCGCCGCCAATGCCTCTTACCGTTTCCTTTACGGCAACCCTCTTTGCACCGCCGTGGAGTCACCTGAGCTCCCACCGTGGCTCAAGTTCTCCGACACCCCGACCTCTCTGGACGCCGAGTCAGACGACAACTTCGTTATCCCTTCACTCGCCAATTGGGTCGACACCCACATCCTCACCTCCAAGCCCAAACTCCCCGTACAATCCTCCAAGCAAAACAGCATCGACCACGTCGATGCAGTATCCACACTTCTCAAAAAACGCTATCCTTCCCCCGAGCTAGTGGCTGCAGCGCTTCAAGGACGCGGTTTTCAGCCTTCAAGCGATTTGGTTTTGAAGGTTCTCAAGAGATTCAGCAACGATTGGGTCTCTGCTTTGGGGTTTTTCAAATGGGCAAAAGCTCAAACAGGTTATCGGCATTCTCCCGAAGTGTACAACTTGATGGTTGACATCATGGGGAAGTGCAGAACCTTTGATTCGATGTGGGACTTGGTGAAGGAAATGTCACAACTCGAAGGGTACGTCACATTGGATACAATGACTAAGGTAATTAGAAGGCTTGCCAAGGCTCGCAAGCATGAAGATGCTATAGAAGCATTTCGTAGAATGGGGGAGTTTGGTGTTGAGAAGGATACTGCAGCTTTGAATGTTCTCATTGATGCGTTGGTGAAAGGAAACAGTGTTGAACATGCCCACAAGGTTGTTTTGGAGTTTAAGAGTAGGATTCCCTTGAGTTCTCATTCTTTCAATGTTTTGATGCATGGGTGGTGCAAAGCAAGGAACTTTGACAATGCCAGGAAAGCGATGCAGGACATGAAGGCGCAGGGGTTTGAGCCTGATGTATTCTCGTACACTAATTTCATTGAAGCGTATTGCCACGAGAAAGATTTCCGCAAGGTGGATCAAGTTTTGGAGGAAATGAGAGCAAATGGGTGCACCCCTAATGCTGTGACTTACACTAGTGTGATGCTTAATCTGGGGAAAGCAGGGCAAGTAGCTAAAGCTTTGGAGGTTTATGGGCAAATGAAGAGTGATGGATGTGTGGCTGACACTCCATTTTACAGCTGTTTGATATTCACCCTTGGCAAAGCTGGAAGGCTAAAGGATGCTCGCCAAGTGTTTGAGGATATGCCTAAGCAAGGGGTTGTGAGAGATGTGGTGACATACAATACTATGATCTCTATTGCTTGTGCACACTCGCGGGAAGAGACTGCTCTCAGGTTGCTTAAGGAAATGGAAGACGGATCGTGCAAGCCGAATGTTGAGACTTACCATCCGTTGCTCAGGATGTGCTGCAAAAAGAAGAGAATGAAGGTGCTCAAATTTTTGTTGGATCACATGTTGAAGAACGATATAAGCCCTGATGCGGCTACTTACTCGCTCTTGGTGAGTGAACTGTGTCAAAGTGGGAGAGTTGAGGATGCTTACTCGTTTTTAGAGGAAATGGTCTCGCTGGGATTGACTCCAAAGCCCACCACACTCAAGCGATTGATTGAAGCTCTTGAGTCCAAGAGCATGTCAGAGGAGAAAGAGCGTATTGAGAAATTAATGGAACGTTTCTTGCAGAAACGAAATGTTTAGTGGTTTTGGCATAAGATGAAGTTATTTCCAAGTCAGCGATATGTGCCTGTCATTTGTCCTTCATCTCATCCCATGTCATGATAGAACATGGAAACGATCTTTGCGAATGAATCCTCGTGTTATTTTTACAAGATTATATGATGGGAAGATTTTGTTTTTGTTTTTCCCTTCTTAAATGCAGGCATATTTTAGTACAATTCTACATTTTGTCCAATTCAGATGACAGATGACACATTTTTAACAGTTTATGTGCTCTATGAATTGACTCAAGTGATTTATGCATGCTTTCTTCGTACTAGTAGACATGATTACCAATTAAGGAGAAACAAATGAGTGTAATTTTTATTCTTATTTTACCCTAGTTGCATTGTATATACTAAGTTTTCCTAGAGTTTTTTTACAACATAGTTTTATATTACAATTGTGTTATTTTTATGTCTATTTAGTGGCAGTTGAATCGTTAAAGCATGAGCCAATTTACCAATCCAACTTTCAAAAACACTGATATTAACTACGGTCCAATAGATTGCTTCGACCTTGTGTATGTTTCAAAATTATTGTTTTCTCTAAAGGCCTTCAATTTTTAAAATAAGCTTAAAATAATTTAGGTGTACAAATAGTGATTTTTTTAAGAAACGATTATATGAAAAATCACATTTTAGATTTTTATAATAATCTGACATAATTCATTTGTTATGGAATTAATTTTTTGGAGAGACGTAATAGTACAGTAATATGATAATATGAATGAGTATTAAGTTTTCAAACGTTGCCGCAACCAAAAAGTTTGTAAACTCTGCTATAACAGCAAGGGCGCATACTAATCGCAGAAGACAGGCTTGAGTAAGATTGATAACTGTATACTTCATATGCTCTTTTCACACCTCCTTAAATTCGTGTATATTCCAAATACATAATTAGCTTCTAGATTATGCTATCTGAAAACCTTTTTTTAAAATGCGTTATTACTTTCAGATTTCATAATCCAAAAGTCTTTTCTAATATAAAATTAACTTCCAAATTATGTAATCTAAAAGCCTTTTTTTCAAATGTGTAATTAGTGGATTACATAATCCAAAAGCTACTCTCAAATCCAGAAAAAACTTTCAAATTATATAATCCAGAATACCATTTTTTTAAAAATATATTTCAAATTACATAATCTGTAACTATTTCCAGATTATATAATTCAGAATACCATTTCTTAAAAATATATTCCGGATTACATAATTCGTAAACTATTTCCAAATCCGAGATTAACTTCTGGATTACATAATCCAGAATATATATATATATATATATATATATATATATATATATATATATATATATATATATATTTTTTTTCAAAATAAAAATATAAATATATTTTTACAAGAAGATAAAAAAAGAAAGAGTGAGATCAAGAAGAGAGTTATAGTAA
>Ga0123342_1001974_pt1 | contig 34406 bp, 10 predicted proteins | sample Turbeawhitnodule_FD_89960 | JGI IMG/M metagenome (GOLD analysis project Ga0123342, IMG submission 89960) | Root nodule microbial communities of legume samples collected from Mexico - Turtle bean Mexico white nodule | ecosystem: Host-associated > Plants > Roots > Nodule | place: Mexico: Nepantla... | reverse complement strand
GTGCGATCGGCCGCAGCGGCGCCACTTTGTCTTTTGCAGGTTCTTGAGGTGAATCGAGGTGAAGGACGGAAGCTAGCGTGGTGCAAAGCCGATCCAGAGGAGGAACACCTTTGACAAGGCGAGGCTCTTGCGTTCTGGTCAACAGGCAAGATCAATTATAAATAATTATGCCTTATGTGTAGTTAAGTGAGTGCCGAAATAATTAGGGAGCTAAGAACCACTTATTAGGTAAAGGATGTCAGGGGGAAACGAGTAGGGTCATGAAATTTCAAAGACTTAGACATCTAACAATTCTCATACTTTATAGTTTATATATAGCAACCTTGTTTCCTTGAAGATAATTCAATTAGGATTGTTGTGAACAATACGCATGTATCCAAGGAAACAAATTGCACAAGATAAACAACTTTCACTACAAAAATATGATTAAATAAAAATTAAATTTATTAAATAAAAAATAATTAATCACTATATTAACTAAATTAGATATTATTATACAAATTAAAAATATTATTAGTATTTAAAACCATTTCTATTATTAATAAAAGTTATAAATTAATTTATAAATCAATATTTAATTAGCTATCAAGATTTTAGGTAATAATTATTTAAGATTTTAAAATTGATAACTAAAACTTTGATAACTATTATATATCAATTTAAAAATTATTTTATAAACTTTATTAATAATAAAATTTATTTTAAATATTAATAATTTTTTATTTTTAAAATAATATATAATTTATTTAAGTAATTAATTGTTTTTTATCTTGTAAAACATTAATTTTAAGTGATAACATGAGTATTTATGAGTATTTGACAACTGTCAACTTTAAATGCATATCACTATTTTTTAACAAAGCGTGTCAGCACTTTAATGCTAATAACAACTAAATTTTTAATTTTTTTATATAAAAATTTTCATGTTGGATATCATTATGCAACTGAAAAGTTAATAATCATAATCTACCATTATATAAAAAAAATTATTAAAATAAAAAATAAAAAAAATACAAAACTTATATATATAAAAAAAACAATACGGAAATAGACTATACATATTCATGAAAAATTTTAAGAACAGATTAGATACAAGTCTATTATATTAATGAAAAGATTCTCTGTGAATAAATCTTAAATTAGCTTGTTTATATGCACACGCATTCTCTTTACGAAAAATATGAGTAATCATAAATATGATTTTTCCACAATAATTAAAATAAGTGTTCCATCAATTACAAACATGACATAGAACATTAATCTTAAGAGATAAATGTTTGTTTTCTTTTACTTGTTTGCGCACTCAAATTGGGAGCATGACTTCAAAAACGTTTTAGGGCAGAAATGTGCACCCCTAAACCCCAAACATTTATAATTCATATAACATTGCGAATTGGCACAAAGTATTCACTTGATCAAACTCATGCTGAAATCCCAGAGTTTATTAGCCAACTCAAGGTCCCTTCCATTTGACCCTACTTTGGCGATTTTATTATCTGCAAAATACTCTCCACTAATTCCCCTAACTTCAGGGTGCAATGCTACGTAACATGTTGTTGCTGCTCCCTGCAGTAACATTGGACAAGATAAAGAAAAAATAACTGCCTTTTGATTAATATAAAAATATAATTATCAAAGTTTATTAAAAAGATAAACGCAAAAGCATAAATAAAAATAATATATATATTTTTCCCGTATGATTGCTGACTAATTTACAATATAATTTTGAAAATCTTCATAAATAGGTCGTTTTAGTTGAATTAACTTACTTGTTGGGTATTTTTAAGTGCAAAACCTAGCAACATCTTACCTACACTTGCAAGTCCTGCATAAACAATGCAGGCACATAGAACTAAACTTAATGTGATTTATGGGAATATAGCTGCAGAAACAATTGCTGGAAAGAAAAGAGAAAGTTGAAGAGAATGTGATTGTAGCTAGTTACCATGGTGAAAGTAGTAACGATGAATATTGGTGACAATGAGTCCTGGATGAAGAGAATTAGCAGTAATATCTACCCCATCTTCCTGGTCACCATATCAATGAAGTAATATTACATATATACGAGAGAAATGGCGTAGTGAACAAGTTAACAAAAAGGTTGGCAAAGATTGAAACAAAGTCATCACTTATCGTTAAGATATATATCTTAAGAACATGTTCTAACTCTTTTCCAACTATTTTATGCATATCACTCTTTAAAATAACAAAATTATCAGGATGGATGATCTAAGAAAATCCAAAAAACATTTTCTATAGAATTGAATGACGAAGAGAGGAATATTAGCATGGGTAAACTGAGAATTAGTATCACTACAAGAAAAAATGGTTTTAAAAACTAGTTTATTAGTCTTTTCAAAATGATAAAATTAGTTAATAGACCTTGTTTACCTCTTTGATCAGGGATAGACCATCTAACAAATTTAACTCTCATAAATCGCTTAAGCAATGTAACATTGTAGGACTGCCTAATATGTTAATCACAATAATCTCTCTAGCGTGTTTATTTTACAATTTGCACATGAAGAAACTTAATTATAAATCCTAACACCTTTTATAATATTTTTTATCATCAAAATCTGCTAGACTTACTTATCCTCATAGGACCGACTAATAGGGTATTAGACTATTTAACAATGACTAGACTGTCTAATGTCTTAACAAAACCAATTAACACTGATTCAATTTTTTTGTCTTATTTTATCCCATCTTAAATGCATCTTAATACCTTTCTTGTTGCATCTAGATGGATATGACTTGGATCATTCATGAACTAAGGAAGTAAACTTGTTGCAAACATATCAGACATTGAATGGGTGAGATAAAATAAATTACCAAGTAGGCTTCTACAATTTCTAACATCAAATTTCCATCCTCCATCCTTTTTCTTCAACTTTTTATTCACAACCAATAGTGTATCAATTGGATAACAGCCTAACATCTCAAACTTTTTGATAAGAACGATCTGGAAGGACACATATTGGACCTTTAACTAGGGTCATGGCTAGAAGAATGGAAGAAGAAGAAGGAGTTCAGAAAACTCTATTTTTATGGAGAATTAATTTTTAACTTTTCTTCAAAATTTCCTAATCTTATAAATTTGTACAAGTAGTATAGGCTTTATTTTGGGTTTGTATTTCGGTCATTATCTTGGGCCAATTTCAATGGGTCATGTATTGAGCAAATTAGATAGGGTATAAATAGAAAAAGAAAGAGTCTAGCTAGAGTTACAATTGGGCCTCCTTGGACCCAATGCAACTCTAGACCATCTAGAGAGTTTTTAGGGTTAAAGTTTGCATTTTGGCTGCTTATAGCACTATAAACACAAGTGCTAGCCCTCTTGTAAATGGCTTTTGAATATATTATTGAATTGCTGCCAAAATTTCAGCCTCAACTAGTCTCTTATCTCACTCTTTGCTAGCCTTATTTCTAAGTGTTTTAGTAAGGAAACTCTTGGGAGTTGGTCAAACCTCTCTTAATCTTCATTATCATTCTCAATACACCAATATTTCATAATTTCTTTCACTCATTTTAGCCACCCAATCCCACCAAATTTCGCACCCCAAAATACAAAACAAAAGACTCATAGCAATGCAAGCTAGGATTGCATCATTTGGTATTAGAGCTTAGGTATTCAAGAGATAAGTTGTTCTAACTTTTGTTCTTCCATTTCTGTGTTGTTCCTCACTTTTTAGAATGTCTTGAATCTATTTTAAATGTGTTTCCACTGTTTAAATGTGTTTTTGTTTAGTTTAATCGGTTCAAATAGCTTGTTCTTTCTTGAACCATCTATATTGGTGTTTAGGAGTTCTTTTTGAGTTTATCTTATTGTGTGCTTTCCATTTTTGTTGAGTCTTCTTTCATTATCTTTTGGTAAAAATAGTTTATGTTGGTTTCATTTTTATTTTATGATCCATTTCAAGTTGTATAAAGTCATGTTATTTCCATATATGTCATAAAATCAAGTAGTTCTTTTTTTTATTTTTTATTTCTTATTTTTACAATGAATATACATGTCATTTGAGTGTTTTTGTGCCTTTTGTGAGCTCTTCTTTTTATGTTTTTGAGTCTCTTATCTTGTTATTAGATCATTAACAAGTTTATTACAGTTAGGTTTCTATTATGTCTTGAGTTTCAATTCTTTTTTTCAAATCCCTTAGGTTTCTTCTTTTCCAGTTTTTGTGAAATTTTGTCTCTGTTGTGAGATTTTATTGTGAGTTTGTATTTTGGTAAAAAAATATGAACAAAATTGCATAACCCTATTGAGATGTTTTTGGTATCCAGTTAAAACAGAACGTCCGAAAACACAATAGAAAAAAGTTATAAAAAGTAAAAGTCATGACATTTTCAGCCCAAAAAAAACAGTTTCAGTGTGGTGTTGCTCTCATATAAAATTTACAGCATCTTATTCTTGGGCTTTTTGACCTAAAATTTTTACCACACCTTTCTTGATGTGTTATGGAGTTGGGATAAAAGTTTGAGATTCAAATTCATTATAATATTTTCCCAGTAAATCATCTCTGTTAGTTCTGAATAACAATTTCAATCTCTAAATACTGGTACGACAATGTTTGATTTATTTCTATCAGAATACACATCCGTTTGACCTAAAATTTGTTTCGTTTGATCAAATATTGTGTTGAGATACTCAAATAAAAATTTGGAAGTTTCAGTGTCTGTTTCATTCTAGATTTTTTTTTTGTTTGAAGTTTATTCTAGTGTTATTCTTAGGTTTCCTATTTGAATGCTCACTATTTTTGTTATCTTTAATTGTTGATTTGTGTCTTAAAATACTCCTTGCATTTTTCAAATTAAATTCATTTGAGTTTACCAATTTTAATTGAGTTTTTCTTGATTTTTTTTACTTGTTGGCCTCATAAGGTGAAATTCATATTGAGTGGAAGTTAGTTTTGAAGTTTATTTCTACTTGATGATTCATAGCTAAAGGATAAAATCAATGATTATTTGGAGAGGGCAAAAATTGAAGAGAAGAATCAATTTCATATAAAAGAGAAGAAAGATTTGACAATTTGAAGACAACAAATTCATAAAAAAAAATTTGTTGTTCTTTTAGCTTTGTATCACGAAACCTTTGTGTACAAGTTTAACTTCTTTTTTTTTTTTGCTTTTCTTATCTACTTATATTAGTTAGCGGGGAAAATTCTTTCAGAGAAAATCTAAGGCGAGTTTTGTAGATTAAATACAAAATTTTGCAGTTTCTATGTAGCTTTTGTGGCAAATCAAAGGGTTCTCTTTTGGAAGTCTATTCGAAATAGATTTATAAAGCTAAGAAGATGGGGAACCAGTTAGTAGAATTGGGAGCAGCAATTAAAGCACAATTTTCTACGAAACATTGGTGTTCATGCTGACTTCCTCAAGAGTCTACAAGTACTTTAGTAGGTAGACCACCAAAGAAAAGGAGGATGTAGCAAATGGTTTTTCTAGAGCTCATTGAAATATGCATCTTTTCTTATGTTTTTGAAACAAAGGCCAAATCCTGGCCAATTTTGCTAATGTTTTTATGCTTGTTTGTGTTGTAATCGAGGCACCTTTTTCTATGCAGATTGAGGAATATATAAGGGAGGATGCTTTGGAGAAAGGAAGATGTCGTATGTGTATCCTCAAGTAGTAGCATTTGGAGATGTTGTCATGGGTTTAGTGAAGGTTTGATATAGTCTAGTAACCATATGGTACAGGTTTTAGCTGCTCAATAGCCTGGCAATGAGGTTGCTATTTTTATTCAGTAAAGTGGTAATGCCTTTGTTGCATACAACAAGGGAGCTAAGCTTTTAAAGGTTGTTTATTGGGGTAGCATAAGAACTTGGTTACATGGTGGAAGCAACGCATTATGGGAGTATGAAGTATTGCATCTTTTGCTCTGGCAATTTGGGTATTACAGATGTTGGTGCCATTTCGGATGCAAGAAACAATGTTGTTATAGTTTTGTTTTATTCTTCTTCTGTTGTTGGTTTTTTGCAGCCCATGTTTTTCAGGGGGTTGGTCTCTTTCCAGGGTCATGTTTTGGTTTTGGTTCTTTAAAGGTAGGAGTTTTTTCTTCTTTTAGTTTAAGAATTGTGAGCTATGTGTTGCTATACATAGTATGCATTGAACGGTTGATTCTTAAGGTAAGTGAGATTTGTGAATAAGGGTGGGACACCCCTAAAAGGTTCCGTTTATTTATATTTATTCTTTGCTGAGAAAAAAAAATATAAAATTTTTTGGTGATATAAAAACACCATTATAAAGATTGACATAAATATATTGATAGTATCGATAAGACCGATTTAATTAAATGTTAAATGATATTTGTTTTGCTTTCTACCTTGTCAAATGATTTTTTATTTTATCCAATTTCAGTTCCAAATCTTGAAGAATCCTAGTGTTTTTGCCCATTGATAGGCCTAAATACAAAAATGGTATCTTCATTTGTAAACAATTAGAACAATTGTCGCCCCTTTCGTGAAACAACTTTCTACTCACAACCCTTCTATGTTACTCTTGAGGAAATTGACCTTCAATCTAGAGACTATTTCAAAAACACCTAAGTATGATCTTAAGGACCATTATATTTTGCATGGATGCCTCACAAATAGAGTGTCATTTGAAAATGCAATAAACTCATCATCACTTCCTTCTCTTCTACTTTCACCTTTAATAACATTTTTAGTCATAACTTATCTATCAAGATTAAGAAGGGGATTTAGTGGATCCCCTTGTTTAAGTGCTTCAGTTGGCATAAATTTCTTGATCAGATTACCATTGACCATAATCAAGACTGATGTAGACTCTGCATTCATTTATACAATTGACTGAGTCATATGACTTTTCCAATATACATTTAAAAATGAGTCATATTGTTTTCTTTTCCTTTTCAGCTCCTCGATCTCTTCATTTTGTTACCATCATTTGCTACCAATGGTCTTTCCAATAAATTTGTAACCCTAAGAAAGGTGTTTTGTGAGTCATTATCACTTTATGTAAGACTTATTTTTAAACTGATCAATAGAGCTTCAACAACAACTTTGTAATAACATCCTGCCAAAGAGATAAAACAATATCCATTTAGTCACAAACAATCTTTACATTTTGGAATCAAAATACCATATTAAGCTCCACTATCTCTAGTGTGAGGTTGTTAATATACTCCCAAAAAGCTTCCTTATTCCATCTCTTCAAATATTTTTTTAATAGCTTCAGTTTCTCTTTGATCAAAAAGATACCTAATTTGTACTTTGCATAACTCTTCCAAAGAGCCTTAACAATTCTATAGTATTAAGTAATTTATTATATATTAAATATTGTATAAGCTCTCTCAGTGTTTATGTGGTCTTCTATATAAGACTCATTTGTCATTTGTTCTAGATACGTGTAATCTTTTTTGTTCTCACAATAACACATCATTGCTTTCTTTGTTCTCTAATTCCTTGTCTTCTATTTCTGCCTTTATTCCTTTCTTCCTTACATGGTATCATGAGCCATAATAGCTTCTTCTTCCTCTGTTGCAGCTTCATCTTCCTCCTCTGTTGCTGAGACGGAAAAATTTTCCATTTCTACTACCTTCATACTTTCATCATCATAACACCCATCAATTTCAAATTGAATGATGACAACTTCTTAATTTGAAAACAAGTGCACGCAACCTTGTGCAACCTCAATCTCATAAGATTCTTAGATGGATCGTCTATACCTGCTCGCTTTGCTTCTACTGATCATGAATCAAAGGGTACTACCAATCTTGCTTTTCCTCCTTATCAATAGCAAGATCAATAACCAGGCCCAAAGAATAGTTCCACAATCTAATTGTTCCCACTTTGTAACACACAACTTTATGTATAAGAATGCACCATCTGCTACCTAAGATCGCTTTGGTAAGGCAATATGGCTGACCAAAAGCACCCAAGATAAAAAACAATACCAAGCAATCACCACCTCTCCATACACATCCCAACTTAGTAGTCCCAGACTGCCCGTCTAGCTACCTGCAAAAGGAAACGCTGATACTGGCCAGCAATGCCTCAGTGCAAATTTAAGCAACTCTATGTTCAACTCCTACATCATCATTAACTCTAAGGAACTTTGTTAGCTGCCAAACACCCTCTGCTACACCTCCAAAAGAGATAATCCTCATCCCCTGCTGCCACGGATGGTTCATAGTTGTTCTTCATAGAAGCAAAAATTCTCCACTCCCCTTGCATGTGACAGTAACAGCTACCACGATTCTATCAACTATTTGCTTGACAGACGACAGATCTTCCATAGTCTTTCGTACATCACCTGTAACTTTTGATGCACAACTCAGGATTCAAAAGTCGGTCCGAGAAGGTAAAGTTGAAAGTGCATATCCTGTGTTTCATCCAAAGCCACGATATAAGTTGTGTTTGATGGAAAATTTCTTCCGTGTTACGTACCCCTAGACGTGGTTAGCCAAGCGCTCATAAGCTGATTTTACCTAAAACTCCACTGAAGAGTCCTTGTCCCAGACTTGAAGGTCCTTTTCCTCCCTATTTAGAGAGCCCGTAGAGATATACCTTAGCAATTCTTCTTCTTGTATAGATTCTCATTCAAACCTTTCCCTCCTTCACCTTAACCTCTAGCACCACACTACCTTACCCACCTTCAGGCCTTGGTCTAGAGATAGAGAAAACAACCTAGGATACAGGGACATGAGATTATTCCTTCCAACCCACGTGTCCTCCCAAAATCTAGCTTTGTTCCTCGATCCAACTTTCCATAACATAGCTTCTTGGAACCACCCTGCTTCTTCACCCTCACCACATACTTTTGATAAATCTCTCTACCACCAAGACTAAAATTTCAATTGGATCTGCCTTCGACCAGATTCCACACCATATTTTGATACTAAGATATTCTTCCACTTCCCTTCTTCATTACTTGTTAACCGCCATTTCAATTTGGCTAGAGGAACATTGTTAAACTTTCTGATGTCTTTGATCCCCAGCCCACCTTCCTCTAAGGGTTTGCAAACATTCTCTAAATTTACCCAAGATATGTAATAAGTGCCCAATTTTTGTAATATTTCATATTAAAATATAGGTAGTTTTGAATAATCCCTAATTATGAATTTATACATTTTTACATATTTTATGATCTTTAATTGAATAAGAGCATTTTATTCCCAAATTTGGTGTTAATTGCAGGTTTCTAGGGAAGAATGGAGATTTGGACTAAAGAAGAATGATATATGCTAAAAGGAGAAAGCTGGAAGGCCCAGAACACATAAAAGAGAGAAAAAAGTTCAACTCAGCAGCGAAAATGTGTCAAATTAATTAGGCTATTTTTATGTTTTTATCATTAAGCCCATGAGCGCAACGCATGAAGTCACCTAACCCTAGTAAATTAGGTTAAATAGGGGGCTAGAGGCACAATCCTAGTGTGCCAAATTGAGAGGAAAACACCATTGAGTGAATTGTAACCAATTGGGAGAATAGAAGGTGCTAGAAGTATGCGTGGCTAAGTCTACCCTACGGGATTGGGAGTAATTTGTTCAAACTCTTATGTATTGAGGTGATATTTAATTACTATATAATATTATGTTCTTGATTGATTATTGGTATTTTTGTTTTGCTTCGAAATATTTGTGACATGTTTGAGAATCTTAAATCTGACTGAGAAGTATTTTTAGGGTTTTGACCTAAACAACAATACTTAACATATTTGAGTGTTAGGAATAGACTTGAAATGTTAATTTCTATTAACGTCTGAGCTTGATTATAAGTTGTTCTTATAAATATACGAGAGATCAATATTTAGGGAGCATTCTTAACAATTTTATATGCGAGGAATCGATATAAATGACTTTTATACGAACATCAATTTCAATCAAAGAACATAATGTTAACATGCTAATCAAAATACATAAGAGTGAGACAAATGAAACCTAATCCCTATTTTTCCAACTTGAAGCAACCAATTCTTTGTCTGTTTTCTTATTGATCATCGTCAACATAACCACTTTCAACACACTTTTAATTGTTTTATTTTATATTTAATGAATATTATACTTGATAATTCAATTGTTCCTTATGGGATCGATATCCGTCCTAAGGGAAAAATTATTACTTCTGACAATGCGGTGCATTTGCCATAGAAAGTCATCAATATGGATCTTTTGTCTCTTCCCCACCCCCACATAAAACTCCTTTGGATGTTAGCAATATCATTGTACACTGATGTCGGGGCTTTATGAAAAGACAAATGGAAAAGGGGCAAGGCAATAATTAATAACTGACTTGATTAAGCAAATTCTTCCCGCATAGGAATCTCCTTTTCCACACACACAGTTTAGCGTTAAGCTTTGCCAAGATTGGCTTCCAAAACTGCTTCTTCCTTAGATTACCGCCCACTTCCAACCCCGGATATTTAAACGGTACCCCCATTAGCGTGCAGTTCAGGAACTTTGCATATAGTGCAAGGGAGTCATTTTCAACATTTATGTCAGCCAACTTTGATTTGTGGAAATTTACTTTTAGCCCCGAAGCAATCTCAAAGCCCCTTAAGATTTCTTTAATGGAGAAAACGTTGTTATAGGAGTCTCCACACATAAAAATAGTATCATTAACGAATTGTAACACACAAGCTTCTACCTCACTCCTCCCCACCTCCACTCCACTAAGCAAATTCAACGTGATTGCTTGTCTTACTAGTCCAGCCAAACCTTCAGCTACAATAAGGAATGAGAATGGGGCTAGAGGGTCACCCTCCCTCAATCCTTTAGATGGTATAAATTCCTCTGTGGGGCTTCCATTAACCAAAACAAACATGGATGAGGACTCCAGGCAACCTTTGATCCACCTAATCCATTTACTGTGAAAGCCCAACCTGTTTAACATATCTAATAAAAAAATCTCACTTTACCGAGTTGTATGTCTTTTCATAGTCCACCTTCAAGCATACGCCACTCCTATTATACCTCCTTAAGTCCTCAACAACCTCATTGGTCACCAATACACTGTCTAACAAGCATCTATCCTTCAAGAAAATCGACTGGCTATCATCAATAATTGTTGGTAGAATACTCTTGATACGACGTGCTAACACCTTAGTTTTAATTTTATAGACAACACCCATAAGAAAAATAGGTCTATACTGATCAAGTAATATGGACTCTCTCACTTTGGAAACTAAGGCGCAAAGGTGATGAAAGATGCATCCAAATTATGGAAACCAAGCATCCAAATCCGAATTCATATTAGGTGTTATTAACACAAAAGAACAATGATCAAAAACATTTCTGCATAGCACATAACCCAAATATCCAACCATTCGCTGGATATCAACATTAGCTGAAGCATTTGACCTATACCTTGTTGTTTCTTAAAAGTTCAGAAAAATCAATGGATATAACAAACGTAAACTTCTAATGGCTATCAATAACCAGCGGTACCATAAATGTTAACATACCTTAAGACGTCTAGCAAGTTCATTGGCATGTAAAATATTAGCAAGCTTTGACTGTGCATAAGCACGGAATTTCTGATAACTGTACACAAAGAAGCAAAACTAATAAACAATGCAAAAACACTTATCCTGCGTAACACCACAGGAAATCATGTTTATATGATTAATTTTCAATGCAACAATATGGTTCGTGTGAGTAAAAAACTATACTTTATTCAGGTGCATCAAATTTTATCTGCAGGTCTTGCTTGATTTTTAAGTCAATGGATAAATCCCTCTTTCATAAACAAGAAAAAAATTGCCAGCAAAATTTATTTTAATTTGTATTTTGGACAACTTTTTACCTTGATTCATCATTAATTTTATCAAAACGGATTCCTCCACGATAGGTTAATCGATGACCACAAGAGGTAACATTAACAATTCTTCCTTCTCTCTTACTTTCATCTGCTGTTTTCTTCATAGTATCTAATAGCAGATTTGTTAAAAGAAAATGGCCTGCATGTGGTAATATTATGTCAAATATAAACAAAAAAATATACGAGTATTTCCTCATCTTCTGAGCCCATACTTTTATACATACATTAGAAGAGTATGATATTTTATATAAATTATTCCAATACTAAAGAAAACTATTAAATAGAGATTATCTTTGAAGACTAAAAATAATTAGTAATTATATTAGTTAAATTAGATATATCTTATCTTACATAGTAAGAAAATATTTGTATGTAAGTAATTTTTATTGTTAATAAATAGTTTCTAAATTAGTATCTAATTAGCTACCAAAATTTTAGTTACAAACTTTAGAATCTAATTAGTTGTTAGTTAAAATTTTAGTAGCTAATTAATTATCAATTTATAAATTATTTATTAATAATAAAAATTATTTTAAATATTAATAATTATTTAATTTTTAAAATAATATTTAATTTAATTAATATAGTAATTAATTATTTTTTATCTTAAATGATAAGTTAGACGGACTAAATTACCATGATTTTCAATCATTTCCCTGTAGATTTTTGGATTCCATACACTCAAGAAACTTCATTACCATAATGTTTCATATTTCCCCCTAAACCCTGTAGTATTTTTGGGAACTAAAAGAAATTATATATGAGACATTTGATAGTTTCTACATACCCATGTGATTTGTGGCAAATTGCAGTTCAATATTATCCTCAGACAGCATGAACGGGGTTCCAAATATTCCTGCATTGTTTCTTAAATTTCAAAAAATAAACCACAACATTAGTACTCCATTGTTTTCTTAAATTATTAGAATTAAGATGTATATGTAGAGAGAGTAATTTCCAATTATATTAAACACGAATTGCATAGTTTCAAAAAAAATTTCTCAATGTCACTACTTCTATCATTTGACATTTCTATCATTCCAATAACACATGTGGAAGGGGCATAAGTTTGAATGGACAATGCTATTCTAATATCAAACTAATGAAAATACTGAATAGGCATTGCATAAGACGATGAAAAATTGATCGCCAGACGAAGAAGGAAAAATATAAGAGTGTGTGAAAAATTATAAACTAACAAAAATAGATATATATGAAGAGAGAAGTACAATTGATCTATTGTATATGTACTCAAATTTTCCACATTGAAGTGTCACAACAAGCTATTTAAATATAATAAAAAACCAACAATTGAGTGGGCAGAGCAATAGACAAAGTGTAATTAAACTTAAAATAAATATCATTAGTTCACATATACAACTAGTTTTTTTATAAAAAAAAAACAAATTTAACCAAACTTATGACAAAAAGCTACATAAACATTAAAATATTTAATTAAAAAAAAATTCTTTAAAGAGGTGCGACACTAGGATAATTAATTAAAATATATTAATAGAATCTCAGTTTTCAATACTCCTCATTGAGATTTTATTTTTCAGTGTTACAAGCTTTAACCTCATGTAATTTTCACGGATTCGGAGAAAATGTCTTGAAGTTGACAAGCTTATCTTTTAGAATTAGACTAATTATGTAAGTTGTAATTACATTATCAAATTTGTACTCTTTTACAAACTTTGCGTTAGACTTCATAAGTAGGAATAAGAAAATCGCAATAAAAGCTTTACAAGTAAGAAAATTATCTTTGTATTTGGCAATGAATGACCATGATTATCATAGCTTCTATGACCATATAAAATATTTAGCATTTTTGAGGTATAAGTTTTTTTATCAATATATAATAAAATGAATAAATTTACTTCAACTCATAAAAAAATTTCAAGAAATATCTACTTCAACCCATATAAAAAAGGTGATTCAAGACATATCTATCTTAGTGAACATCTTCACAACACCTATATCAACTTCAAATTAGATGACGACAATTACCTAATTTGCAAACAACAAGTACATACAACCAAGCGTAGTTTGAACCTAATGTGGTTCTTTGATTGATCGTCTACCCCCTTTTCATTTTGCTTCTACAGCTGATGAATCAACAGGTACCTACAATCGTACCTTTCTTTCTTTTCAACAGTAAGACCTAGCAATTGTTGCTTGGCTTCTTTCGTCTATGTCTCCTTTGATTCTCACCAAAATGGTGGGGCTCTCCTCTACTGAACAAATACGGACCGCTCTTCACACCTATTAAGCATCTTATACTCAGGCCTGTGTCAAGAAGCTCAAAGCTTCAACTCTATCTTCCTAAACGTGACAGAATTGTAACTGCCTATCTTCTTGATACAAGAAGATTGTAGATTCTTTAGTCTTTATTGGTTGTCCTATTTCAACATAAGATCACATTAAGGTCCTTCTTGAGGGCTTATTTAGGATTATGAATATTTTGTCACTTTAGTCATGACCAGGATTGATCCTTTTTGTTGAAGAAATAAATGCTCTCTTGTTGGTGCATGAAGAACATTTTAAAAAGAACAAATTCTCTAACGGTCATTTTCTTCAAGCTCATATTGTTACTTTTCCACCTTCCACTTTTGTTTCTTCCTTCTCTCGACCGCATCAACAATCAAACAATAAGAAGTTCAGTCGCAACCACATTCAAAATTACAAATTAGTTTTCCTGGTTCAAGATACAATAGCTAGAATTTTTCATCCTCTTCTTCAACTTTTGTCACTTAATCTCGTGTTCAAAGTCAAATTTGTGGAAAGAATGGTCATGTTGCCACAAATTGTTGGCACAAGTATGATCATCCTTAGTTTGTTATTAGTGTTAACTCTTCTCACTTTGCTTCCTCAGTCGGTGATGATGATGATTCTTGGCACACCTTCGAATCTTCATGACGCATTTGGTATCCAGATAGTGGTGCTTCACATCACCTTACACATGATGAGAATAACATTTCATCTAAGACATCTTACACAAGATCTGAGATGGTAAAATTAGGTAATGGTTTTAGTTTACAAATCTCTCATCTCTGTTTTTCCATTTTGAATGATACTTCTTCCTCCAATTTGTTTTCTGTAAATCAATTGTTGCATGTCCCTACTATCTCTAAAAATGTATTAAGCGTTTCTAAATTTACTAAGGATAATCATGTGTTTTTCGAGTATCATTCTTAAAATGTTATGTCAAAAAGCAGGTCATAAAGGAGATTCTCCTGCAAGGATGACTTATACGTGTTTCCCAACTTTTTCCCCGTTTCTCATTTTTTTTTTTTTTTGTTAAGAATACTTCTATTTTATCAAAGTCAAATTCATATACTTTATGGAACTTTCATTTTGGACATGTCAATGCCAATGTAGAACACTGAATAATGTGGCACTGTAATATGCCTTATACTACTAAATCGAGTTTACGTGATTCTTGTGGGGTAAGCAAAATGCTTCAACTGCCTTTTCAGGTTGACTACTATCTATACTACACCATTACAACTTTTCTTTATAGACATTTGGGGTGTAGCATCCATGCCTACGTCTAATGGTTCGTATTATTACATTGACTTTTTGGATGCATATTCGAATTGTGTATGGTTTTACCTCATTGACAATAAACCACAAGCATTTGCTGTTTTGAAATCTTTATGTGAAAAAACAAACTAGTTTTTCTCTCAAATGTATTCAAACTGATAATGCTTGCGAGTTTTTGTATTTTAAAGTGTTTCTCACTAAACAAGGCATTCTACATCATCTCACATGTCCCCGCACCCATAAACAAAATGGATCTATAGAACGCAAATATTGACACATAGTTATGTCATTCTAGGGGAAAGCTTTTACTGCTGATGATTATATTATCAATGTTCTTCCATCACCTATTTTAAATTAATCTACACCATATAATTTGATCTTTCACAAATCTCCTGATTATAATTTTTATAGAACATTTGGTTGTTCGTCCCATCCAATGTTGCGACCATATAATGAACATAAATTATAGTTTCACTCTTCAATCTATTTATTTGTTGGTTATGGTCCTACTCACAAGGCTTACATATGTATGACTACATCCGGTAAGCAATATATCTCTCACCATGTGGTTTTTAATGAATATGTGTTCTTATTTTTTTTATCAGCGATAAAGATTATATAAATAGGGACACTTCAAAGGTGGTCCAACCCTTATACAGAACAATGAATATGTGTTCCTATTCTCTTTAAGTAAAAATCCTTTCCTTTCTGATTCCCACACTTCTATCTCTCCTTCTTTCACTAATAAAATAATGCTTCTACAATCTGATCCTTTCAATACTATTATTTCTAACCCAATTTCTAATAATAATTCAAATACATGTCATGGCTAGGAGAATGAAAGAGGAAAAAATATCTAAGAGGACTCTTCATTTATGGAGGGTGAATTATTAGAACTCCTTTTCCTTTGACTTGTAAAAATCTAAATAGAAGTAGAGTATTTCATAAAGGAGTAGAAATTTTCTTTTGGAAAAAAATATAAGCATTAGTGGAACAATTTGGGCCTAATTAGGATTAACTAAGTCCCCTAATTTGTGGAATCAATATGCAGTCATCTTCATTAGGAAAGCCAAAATCCTAATTGAAGAGACCAAGAAAAAGAGCAACATGACCCATTACACATCCACACAGTTTTTTATTTTTCAAGTATCTATAGGTCTCCTTATATCCTTAAAGCATAAGGAGGCATATAAATAGTTGAAAAATAAAAAAAAAGTGAACAATGTGGGACTTGAACATGTTAGGTGCTAAATTTAAAATGCAGTTACACTTTGCACCATTTAGTCCCGCATCTCGAGGAGCCTCTCTATTTATACCTTTGCTAGATTTGGCAATTTCCAAACCTCATCAAGCTAGGACAAAATATATTTTCTCTAACTCAAGGAAATACATTTACTAGATTTGACAATTTCCAAAACTCATAAGTGTTTGAGAGATCTGGGAACTTTAGGTTAAAACTTTTTTTTCTTGTTGTAGTGAGTTGTGTACACTTACATAAGAATGTTTAATGGAAGAGCAGATGAAATGAACTCTGATGCAAATTTTCGAACAGATGCCATTGAACTAAGGTCTAATTCCATTGCATCAACTTTAGCAATAGGAATTTCCTTAAGTATTGCTTCTTTAACATCTTTTGCAGCAACCATATTTCTCACTCCCATAATTACATGAACACCACGCATGGCAAGAACACGGCTAGTCTCAGCACCAATACCACTTGATGCCCCTGTTCCAACTCCAACCAAAATCCCAAGGTTAAAAGAAACTAAAAAATTTGTGAATTTAATGAGAAATTCCCTTTTTAGAATTTTTGAAGTGTTACAAGTTTAAGGTTTTTCAGAGTAAATATATTGGAAAAATAATTAAATCTCACAAAAATCTCATGCATTTTCAAAGATTTATTACATTTTTTTCGTTTTACTTTTTAGTAATAAAAAATGTAGAATTCTTGAACTGCATTTTATTAAGGATGTTGTTAATAATTTGGAATGGTGACATGTCAACGAGATAGACAAAATGTGCGGAAGTGAGTATAACATATAAACTAACCTAAAAAGATCTGAAAAATAGGTTTAATCCAACTTTTAAAAAATTGTCGTATGTGCAATCAATGTGTTTAGACTAGGTTTAAGCAAGTATTTATAAAAATTTAAAACTAAAAATGACTTTCTTAATAATAACATTTATATTAGGACACTTTGTTTTAAAACTTTCATATCTTCTTTCAATAGAAAAAGTAACAATTGTACATGGTACGTATATGATATATTCTAAAAATTAATTTCTATTATACAATTTAGAATTTAAAAATAGTATTTTAGATTACACAATCTAAAAATATATTATAAATTATACAATTCAAAATATGTTTTTAAATTACTTAATTTATAAATGCATTTTAGATTGTACAAATTTAAAATATATCTTAAAATTGCGTAATTTGAAAATATATTTATATAATTTAAAATTGTATTTTATAATATATTTTCATATTATATAATATAAAAATGTATTCTATATTAAATAATTTAAAAATGTAAAATATTTATATATTTATATATATATATATATATATATATATTATAGTTTATAATATATTTTCATATCTAAAAAAATGTCTAAAAATATATTTTAGATTGAGTAATCCAATGTTTATGAATTACTTCATATAAAAATTTAAAGCATGGACATTTTTTTTCTTTTGCAACAACAACATGGAAATGCAATAAGAAACTATAGGGTGCAAAAAACAATTTCTCCATACTAGTTTAAACTTTCTATTGAGCTTGATAAGGCCCATGTTGCTTCGTGTGGTGCAATTTGAAGGCCATTGCATTCTGCACCCCATATATTGGTTTTACACGAATTCTAGCAAGATACTCTTATAACACACTCTTTTCATTAAAATAAAAAAACTAAAAAATATTTAAAAAAATCATTAATTAAGACATAAGACTATAAGATTTTGTAATTTTCTGATCATTTTAACCAATAAAAAAATGTTTAAAAGAATTATTTCTAGCACAAGGTGGTACAAGTAGCTTCCCTTGCACCAAAAGCTAATTAGTAAAAAAATAAGTATCTTGACCTTGAATTTCTAAGCCATAAATTAATTAAACATTCAACTAAATAAGAATTTAACGTAATACAAAGTAGGTGTTAACTTCATCATGTTATACAGATAAACGGTTTCTTTAACTTGTCCTTTTTCAGAGGTTGAACGCTAAACATAAACACTCATTTAATCCAAAATTCAATTCAAACTGGTTCATCAAATTGTTAGCCATCACTACCATTCACTCCCATTCAAATGGTTATTCATTCAAAGCAATAAATAAAACTATTTATTTTCTTAACACGATAAGAAAAACAAAACATCAATTAGATTAGATTGGGGATTCTATATTAATTAAAAATAACACCGATTCATAATATATAAATGATAAGATTTTCCCCAAATTATTAATCTAATTTGGAATATATTAGAATCTCCAACAATTTGTTAAAATGAAGAGAAACATAATTTTGTTTTTGTTTTAGAATAAAAAGTGAGTACCTGTAACAATAGCAGTGAGGGCAGTGCCATCGATTCCTTCAGTAACTTCTTCAGCAGTGGAAGAAGATGAAAACGCAGAACCCCCTCTTCTGCTCATGCTGTGTTATTTCTTCTGTCTCTGAATCAAAACTCTCAGAAAAGAAAATATAAAACTCAGTATATATATATATATATATATATATATAGTACATTTTATATTGATGATTACGACTCTTCAACAAATTTGGGAGCTGAGTTATTACAAAATTCTAAGTTGGTGCTATAAAATACTATAATAAAAAAAAATCATTTGTTTGCAACAAAAAGACCTAATTAATTATAAGCTTGGGAATGATTACTTTTTGTAGTATGAAGATGCAAAGTTAATCTGTAACTAAATTAGAGAACTTAAAATTTCAATCACACATTTCTAGAGTGATTGATGGAGAAAAGACATCCAACTAACACAATCAATCATGCAAATATATAACTTGGTTGCGAAGGCCAATACATGATGATGTTTAACCAAACCTATTAATTGCAAAAATATGAAATAATATATTGGGTAGCTAAAAATTAAAATAAATGTCATAGATGAGTTCATAGTGTTATATATGCTACAAAATTATCTATTAAGGTTAATTTATTCATGTCAGGAATAAATATATAGAAATTCAAAATATTCAACACATATGTAAGTATAAATAATTAATGTAATTAAGTATAAATATATTTTTTATTTATATATTTTCACATAAAATTGGTTTTCATCTTAGTTTAAATTTTAGATTTTTTTAGTACTAATAATAAGAAAAATATTAAAATGAGTCATTGTCAGTTTTTCTTGTGACAAAATAGATTTTTAGTATGAGGTAAGATGTTAAAATATGTCATGCTTACTCATGTGAATATTGTAATATTATAATAGAGTGTATGTTTAGAATTGATTTGTTACTTAAGAAAATACAGATAATGACTCATTCTCATAGTTTTTTTACTTTAAATTCTTAGGGTCTAAAATTTGAACTAAAAATATAAATCAATTTCGCGTTAATGAAAACACACGTTTAACTCGTGTAATTAGTGATGTATGCATCTCTAATTTTAACTAACAACCATCTCTAGCTTTCTCACATTTTTTATATTTAACTTTTAGAGTAAAAGTGTATAATATTTTAATTTATATTTTTTCAACATTAAGTTAAGTTATTCCTAGTTTATTTATTCCATTTATTTGGTTTAGTTGTTTATTTAATTCTTGTAGTTACATAAACTTTGCATTTTAATTTCTATAAAAATGTCAATCTTATTTTTTACACAAGCATTTTCAGTTTTATTTGGATTTCTACTATTATAAATAAACTAAGTATCACTAATAGTTATACGAGTCTTTTTCATAAACCACTATACACCAATAATTCAGCGACACCTTCGAATAAAAACATAACAAATTTACAAGTTAAAGGGAAACAAATTGTAGGCAAAGGGAAAGTAAAAAAATAAAAATGAAAGTGAGGCAACTTGCCACTGCAATATGATGAATAAGCCAAATAAGGTGAGATTCAGAGTGCAACACCACAATTTTGCCGTTTTCATTCTATTAAAATATAATTTGGACATACAAAAACTACTATATATATATTACATACTCCAAAAAAATATATCCCAAAAATAAAATAAGAAGAAAAGATTTAAAATTATCTAATTTTTTTTTTAATTCTACAATATGAAGAATCACTTTGCTTGCGTGTAAAAACATAATCATTAGAAAAATACAATTGCAACAAAAGTTAATGATGGACTAATTATTTAATTTAACAGGATTATAAATAATATGTCATTCACATAATGATAGATTGTTTTTTACTTAAAAAGTAACATTGTCGAAATATTTGATTTGTCTAATCTAACCATTTGAAATAAATCTTATTTAACAACTTTTTATGATATGATGATTTGTTACATATCTAATTAATTATTCATGACTTTTTATCTTCACTTAAGATTATAATTTTTCATCACTCTCACCACGTAATATATTTGTCTATTTAATTCAATGTATTATTCGATCCTAGATATTTCATGAAATTTCTTTACCTTATACTTACACCGCACATCAACATCTAGTCGTACCTTCATGATTATTATCTATATATGTGTCACAATAAAATTATTTTAATTTACTTACAACATTATGTATAAAATATTAAATTCATCAATCATGTTATGTGATTTCACCTTTTATTTACTATAATCATATATAAAATATCATCAACATTCAAATTGATTCAATATATCCCAACATTTAAGTTTTTCATGTTTATACCAACGAAGAATTTTGTTTTATAGTAATGTTGCTTAATTGATAACATCTTTTTTTGAGTGTCATCTCAACATCAATGTTTGAGCAATAACTAATGCTTGAGTGATAACATCAAACACTTAAGCAATATTCCAAAGAGAGAATAAAGAACCAATTTTCTTTCTTTTTGGCTTAAGTGATCAATAAGTGTTTGAATATCCAAGTTCCTAAAAAAGAAAAAATTCATATTGCTTGAGAATTGACTTTGGAAGTACTCTCGAAAGATGATAAATTCTCATTTCAAACACCACCTCTTCATTGGTTAAATGACTTGTCCTCACTTGAAAAAAGAAAAAGTAGGTTTTATAAAAATATAAGGGAGGAGTATTTTGGTTTTTCACATATTATGGAGGTACAATTTAAAATTATGGAGGTGCAATTTAAAATTATGGAGGTGTAAAATGCAGAGCCTTTAATGTTTTACATGCTTCAAAGGTTATGTAAACAATTGGGACTTATTCTCCTTACACTATATCATTTCATATTGGCACCCAACATGTTGTGGAATTACTATAATACCCTTAATGAAGTAGAAACTAGATTACATTTAAGTGCACCCAACACCCAGTCCCAAGAAACCTTTTGGATGTAGCAATCCGGAACCCCAAAAACCATTCTGGATATTCATATCCGAAACTCAAACTCCTTTTGGATATAGGTATTTGAAACTTATATTTCACTTCTAGACACGTGCATTTGAAACTTTCACTACCAGAAAATCATGAAATAGAAACTAATTTTAGAGACAAAAAATAATTAGTTTTTATAGTGACTAAATTATAGACTAAATAAATTTTTGGTTTCTAAATTTGTTTATATTATTGTTAAATGATTTTTAAATTAGTATCTAATTAGCAAGCAAAGTTTTTGCTACCAAATTTAGAATCTAAATAATTGGTAGTTAAAACCTTGGTAGCTAACTACATACCAATTTAGAAACTATTTAACAATAATATAAACTAATTTAGAAACCAAATCTTTTTTTAGTTTCTTAAATGGTCTCTAATTTAGTTACTATTGCAACTAATTATTTTGGTCTCTAAAAGTTGGTTTCTATTTGATGATTTTCTTGTAGTGCTTAAACTGAAAATGGAATTACCTTACGGACATTGTCTTCTAGATTCATGCCTTCGTAAGCCTATATCCACGCTTCCAAGATATCGTGCAATTTAAAAAATTATAACAAATTGAATAATTTAAAATTAATTTTTATACTTTTGGATTATGCCGTATATAAATATATTATAGATTATACAGTTTAAAATTGGTTTTTTTCACTTTTTAATTTACTAATAATTTTGAATTACATAATTTAGAATTAATTTTTTACTTTCAAATAGTACATTGTACATTGTGTGATCAAAAATACATTCTCAATTACATATTTTAAAATAATTTTTTCTTTCTTCATGATTGATTAATCAGAAATTAAATTTCTTATTTCACTTTTGTATTGTTTAATTTTAAAATTTATATTTTATTTGACCCATAAAACAATGCCCATAATTTATTTATATATTTGTTGTTCCTCCTTTTTATATTTAATATAAAAACTGTATAGTAAAATTAAATTACCTATGAGACTATCTTAATTGAAAATTTTTCAAACAAATTAATAATTTTTACATGAGTGAGGCAAAATCCAGACAACTAAACTCAACTATTATATATAACATTTACATTAAAGAAACACTAATGACAATAGTTCTATGACCTAATTTGTGAATTCTAATAAATTTTAATGAATGATAAATTATGTTAAAAGCAAATGTATAGTCATCCTTAAATCTTAAGTTAAAATAGAATGTTTAAAAGATTGAATCATACCCATTGAGTTTTCATTATTCAAAAGAAAATGTCTGAGTTCATTATTCAAAAGGTCCAACCTATTCAAAATTCCCTTTGGGTATTCTACTTGATCAAGTTTAAGCTAAAATCCCATAATTTCTTGGCCAAATCAATGTCCCTTGAGTGTGAGTTTGCTGTGGAAACATTACAATCTTCAAAATACTGACCACTGATTTCCCTCACTTGTGGATGCAATGCTACATAGCATGTTGTTGCAGCTCCCTACATTAAGAATGGACAAGAAATCCAAATTGAAAGATTAAAACATTCTCATGTTAAGGACGATTAGTTCAAGTATTTAAAAACTATTTTTCAAGAAAAGTGTTTCTTTACTTAAAAGATGTGTTTTTTTAATTTATAATGCAAAAAATGGCAATAAAAAATGGTTTTATTGCTTTTTTCCTAAGGTTATTTATTGATTTTTTCAGAAAGAAAAAATTTACATGGATTTGTCATTTTTAAAAGTTCAAAACAATATTAATTGCCACTTTATATTTTTTTGCCTAATTTTTAATTGTTTTGAGAGAGAAAAGGAGAAAAATGTTAAATTGTAGAAATATTAATCAATGGGTATCATAAAAAAATAATGAAAACGTGGATGATTATATTTCTTAATATTACTATACGACAAACTTGCCTTGTATACATCATATTTGTTTAACTTACCTGCTGGACGTTTTTAAACACAAGTCTACCCACCGTATTAATTAAACCTGCTTAAATAAAACAAAAACGAAACCCTTAAACTGCCATTAACTGCATAGATTACTTACATAAAACTATTTCCTCATTCTCATAGTATTTTTATTAGGTTAATATACACTTCTTAAGAAATTATTAATTATATATATATTACTGGAAGGAGAATGCTATTATTTGATATCAATAAATTGTGAGAGACCACGACATCACATTCAATTTAAAGTCTTAAGACTATGGATCATCGACTTTGAGACCTCTTGTACGTTTTTTTAAGGTTTAAAAAGATTTGAAACCAATGAGTCGTGAATAAATTTACATAAGAGATAAAATATCACCTTCAACAAAAAAATATCAATGAATTTATCGATTTTTTTCTCATATATTATTACTCAAAGTGAGACTTCTAGATCATCTTGAAAATTTTAAGATATCAAAGTTAGAATTTATGAAATATAAGTCAATATATTTAAATTCTTTAAAATATCAATCGTTCTTAATCGTTTTTAGATTAATTTATGTCCAATGATGATTAAACTTAATTTTAAATATACTATGAGTTATGAGTTATTTATCAAATGTAACAAAATATATTATTATTATTGTAGTAATTTAACTTTATCATTTATATGTAGAGCATTTTGGAAACCAAACTAAAAATTAAAAGTAATAAGTATAATTATGATGGAAAATATTAACAAATTAAAGTTAAACAAAGTGAATTTCACCTCTTATTCTTCCTTTTTCTCTCTCTTTCTAACTCACTCTCTCTAACCCCAAATTTAGAAATGAGATCTATAAAAAATTACTACCAAAAACATCCAATTTATTCACAATATATAGATCTAAATTCGTAGGTAAATTCAGCATTATCTATGAATTGTTATCCATAAATCTAAATTCGTAAGTAAATTGAGCATTACCTACGGACTAAAGTTAATAAGTATTACCTATGGACTAGAGTTATTACTTACGGACCAAAGTTGAATATTACCTACAGAGCAGAGTTTGTGAGTATTACTTACATATCAGAGTTGATGGTATTATTGATACCTACGATTTCAGTTACCCATTGACACATCATCTATAAGTAAATTACCTAAGTCTAAATTACCTATGATTTTTTTCATGAGTAATACTTATTTATCTACAAATTTTTGTTAACTTTTTTTCATTGGTAAATCCAATTTTTTTTAATAAATAAAGCAATGTTTAGAGAAATTAATTACCAGACAGTATATTGGTGTGACGAAAAATATTGGTAACAATAGCTCCCGGATGAAGAGAATTAGCTGTAATATCTACCCCTTCTTCCTGAACAATAACATGCAATAACAAATCAAGTCATTTCACTGTAACATAACATAGACAAGTAATATTGCAAAACCTATTGTATTTTGAAGAGTTTTTTTTTAAGAATATTAAAAATCACAATTAAACTTGTTTCTTCCATTACAATATTAAATCTATATTCTATCCTTTTATTTGCTTTTAATTTCTCTAATGAATCATAATTTATATTGACAATAAATTTACTTACATCTTTAAATTTATGTAGATATCTTTTTTATTTTTTTATTTTTTCTTTTATCAGCAAAGAATAAGATTCTTTTCTTTTTTTTCTCTTTTCTCTTATTAAACACTGATAAGTTTTTCACCTCCCCTCTATCAGAAAATTTACTTTTGTTGGATTTACATTTCTAGCTTCAGCCATGGCTGAGAAGTTTTTTTTTTTTCGGCAAATGAGATTTTATTAAAGAAAATTCTATAAATCTAGATAATTGCAGAGATATTTTGGTTAAGTCCTTAAGAATATTGATCTTGCACGTCTCAAGAAGTGTTAGTGTTTATCTTCATTTATTTATATATCAATCTGAAGATATGTTTATAGAGTTGCACGAATGCAAGCTCATCCCTACAACATGATATTTCTTATACCACTTAATTGACCTTAATAGAACACTTTTCTTAATATAGGGTTTCTACTTTAAGTCACGAGTCTTAATAATATTTATTAGGAAGTGCTTAAATTTATATCTAATTATATTTATTACAAAAAATCAGAGGTATTTTTCCTTGATAAATTATAAAAAAAAAATGTCACCAAAACAAAGAGAAAATAACGAGATAATGTTATACTAATTAACGGTGGTCTAGTTAAATTTGAAAAATCTGAAATGTACAATTGTATTGAAATCACTGCTATTAAATACAAGTCACTACAAGATGACCAACGCTAAAACATGCATTAAAAAGACTTAGAAATATAGGTCATGCCATAATATGAATACATCAATCCAACTAGCTAGGCTTTAGTTTGAATGAGATTAAAAAGTCGTTTCCTTTTTTCGTTTTATACCACAGTTTTATACTTAATGCAAATTTTATCTCTTAAAAGTAAAAAATATTATATTGTTAATCTTTAATTTTCATTAAAAAAAATTATTAAATAAAAATTAATTTTAAAAATAAAAAACAATCAATTACTGTAAACTAAACTAAATATTATTTTGAAGACTAAAAAACTTATTAGTATAGAAAGCAGTTTCTATTTTTAATAAATAATTTTTAAATTGATATTTAATTAGTTACTTAAATTTTAATTATCAACTAATTATAAAAATTATTAATATTTAAAGTAGTTTTTATTATTAATAAATATTTTAAATTAGTATATAATTAACTATCAAAATTTTAATTACTGATTTATTATTTTAAAGTTAATAACTAATTAAATAGCAAATTAGGTATTTTGTGCCGTAGAATTTTTGTGCCGTAGAATGGGATAATGATATTCTATTGCACACATTTCAACACTGTTATGCACTTCCATTCAGAACCACATTTCAACAATCAACTCCATAACACGTATGGCTAAGTTATAGTAATTGTTTGCATACCTTGAGACGTCTTGAAAGTTCATTGGCATGTAAAATGTTAGCCAACTTTGATTGTCCATATGCAAGCCACTTATGATAACTACACATAAGGAAGCTAAGATAGTGAATTCTACAACATTAATCATGTAAATAAATTTCATAAACTAATTAATGGTTGAGAATCATATTTATCTTATCCATAGTCAAACAAATCTTAAAAGAGTTAAACTAATAAAGTTGAAGTTTCCATCATAATTGCTCTTCTATGGATAAATTCCTTGAAGAATAAGGTTGATGGATTTTTCTGTCTCTCAGTAAATTCTTTTTCATGAATTGAAAAACCAAATTGTCAGCATCATAGAGTTTCTTTACCTTGATGGGTCATTAATTTGATCAAAACGAATTCCTCCACGATTCGGTAATTGATGAAGTATAGAGGAGATATTAACAATTCTTCCTTGTTTCTTACTTTCATGAGTTGTTTTCTTCATAGCATCCAACAACAAATTTGTTAGCAAGAAATGACCTGTGAAATGTGTTAAGTAACAACAAAGGTTCATTTTCATAATAAAATAAGAAAAATTTACTTAAGTAGAAATGGATAAGTAAAAGATTATCGCTTTTGATGAAACAAATATAATTTTTTAAGCCTAAGTCATGGGTGGTCCGATAGCGGTCCAATAGGATATTATAGAATGGATATTACAGCAGGGTGGTTCCTGGTCTGATGCAACAGGGATGCTGGTTTTCTGTTCTTCTGAGAAAATCTTCCCAGCTTACAATTTCTTATATCTAGTAATAGGGAAGCAAGTTTAAGTTTCTCTACATACTTGTGTATCTAGCGAGTAAGAGGGAAAAACAATGTTTTTTTTATAAGGGTTGAGATACCCTGAAGTATCCCATTAATTTAATTCATTATTTGTTGATAAAAAAAACATAATGGACTTTAAGTCTAACTCAATCCCATAAAACCGGCTCATGAGATTGAGGTTTGCACCCACTTATATACAATGAAAAACTCTAATTTCTAGTCTGATACCATATTATATAGAGGACTTTAAGCCTAACTCAATCCCATAAAACCGGCTCATGAAGTTGAGGTTTGCACCCACTTGTATACAATAAAAAACTCTAATTTTTAGTCGATGTAAGATGTCCAACAATAATTTTTACACATTTAATTTCATATTCAAAAAATTCATTTTTCTTCTCCCATTAGTAAAAAATTGATACACATCTTTTTATGATCTGTCTATCGTTCTATTCTAACAAACAGATCCTTATTATTTTTTAGTTGGATCGATTCCATACGTACCCATGTGATTTGTGGCAAATTGCAGTTCAATGTTGTCTTCAGAGAGAGTGAAAGGGGTTGCAAAAATTCCTGCATTGTTTCTTATAATTGCAACAAATAAACAAAAACACATTATTACTCTATGAATGAATGGAAAGTTTTAGCAATGTAACTACACTTACATCAAAATGTTTAATGGAAGAGCAGATGAAATGAACTCTGATGCAAAATTTCGAACAGATGTCATTGAACTAAGGTCTAACTCCATGTAATCAACTTTAGCAGTAGGAATCTTCTGAAGTATTTCTTTCTTTATATCTTTTGCAGCAACCAAATTTCTCACCCCCATAATTACATGAACACCACGCATGGCAAGTACACGAGTAGCCTCAGCACCAATACCACTGGTTGCACCTGTTTATTTTCATTGTTACATCGTCCAACAACAGAAATAAATGTACAAATAAAATAAAAAACAATTTTCAAAATTTGTGTCCTAGCATAATTTATAAATTATTGTATGTAAGTGAACAAAAGATAGAATAATTTATAGTATGTAAGTGAAAACAATTTTATTAGAATAAGTTTTAAAATCATTTTAAAATAATTAGATTTATCATATTATTTATTATTGAATTATCCACAATCGTTTAATCTAATTTAGAAGAAGGTAGGTTAAAGATCTCATCAAATAAAAAGTCTTATTCAAATAAAAAGATAAGACTGATTTATATTATTTAAGTCAAAAGAATTTACTAAAAAATATCTAATTTTAATTACAAAATATCTTATAACTAGAACTAAAAAAATCAACTTATAACTAGAACTAATCTTATTTTGTACATATATTTTTATTACAGACAGATGATAATATAATCATAAATAATTACATAATTGTAACACTATTAAACTCTTGATTTAAGAAACTATCTTTCATGTTATTCTTTTCAAGATATGATCTAGATACAAATTTTAAAATATATTTATATAAAAATGAAGAAACATTAAAATTTAAATTTTCTATTGTATGATTATTTTAACCTTACAAAGTCTTTTATAAAATGGTCACCGACTAAAGGACACCTAATAGTAAATAGGGTGATAGCTTTAAATAAATTTGACTAACAATTAAAGACCTGTTCTAACAATTAAAGACCTAAGAATAGGTGGTACGATAGTTTTAAATAGATTCAAATAAGATACAGTCTCGCATGTTAATAAATGAAATTTAAATTTAAATCAATATAAATTTATTTATCATTATTTGATTTTAAAAAAATATTAATAAATGAAATTTAAATCTAATTCAATATAAAATTATTTACCATTATTTGATTTTAAAAAAACTAAACTCTTTATATAGAGAAACATGGCTTTGTGAAAAGGAAAAAAATAACAGAGAAGAAGTAAAAGTGATGAACCTGTGACAATAGCAGTAAGGGCAGTGCCATCGATCCCTTCAGTAACTTCCTCAGCAGTTGAAGAAGATGAAAAACCAGAACCGTTTCTTCTCCCAAACAGCCACCACATTGTTACTTTGTTGCAGGCAGAAAACAAGAGTCATCCCAACAAATAAATAGCCATGGATTTTCTTCTCTGTTAATGTGTAGCATTTATGATCACAGTTACCGATGGACATGATCCCACCATGGCTCAACTGCTTCACATTTATTGTTTCTCATAATGTCACGTCTTCTTTTCTCCAAGGCAACGTGCTTCTAACATATTGAAGATCAATGGCGTGCTGTTTGATAATGATATTCGTATGACATATGTGAAAGTGTATAATTTAAAAAATATTTATTAAATTTTTAATTATTTTAATAGGATAATTATATATTAAAGTTTTACAAAATTAAATTTTATTATATAAATTGTTATTATAATTATAAAAGAAAAAAATTCTTGTGAATCAGTTATGAAAAATATCTTTCAATTTTAAAAAATAATTTAAAACATACTTATATACATAAATTTTTATTATCAATTTATATAATTTATAATTATATAATATATAGATTTTATGTATTTTCGTATTCATATCGATGTCCGCTACATAGTTTATATCCATCTATGCTACATAGCTCGTAACAACATTATAAAAAGTTTTATTGATTTATTTAAGAAATATTACAAATGTATTAATTTTGTTTTTGTTAGTAGTAGTTATTAGTTATCCACGATATATAGATGTTAAATCACTATTATCAAAAGTCCTGTTTTCTAATTTTGATTTTTTATTATATAAAAATATATATGGTTAAATATAGTATTTATTATAGATTATATTGAAGGTATACTATAATAGATTTTTTTTTATAAAAGGTGTAATTTTATTTTATATTTCTTAAAAAATATTTTAAAATTAAACAAACGTATTTATCACGTACAATTTTTATTTTTATTTTAAAATTGTACTTTACATATATATATAACTGTCAAATTTTGAAATAAATTTTTCTTTTCCTATCTCATAAACTACCAAATAAAATTACATCATTTTGGAAAAAAAATCATTGTAATAAAATACCCTTACCATCTAAATAATTCAAAGTCGGCAGTTACTATGATTTCATCGAGGTGCGACCTAGATTATTTTTCTGTTTTCAGTTTTATTTGTTTTAGTCTCTTTTTGTCTGTTTCTTTAAATTTTTTAACTTAATGTACATTAAATAGACCATTCATTATTATATATTATTATACTTTTATTTTAAGAAAACTAAAAAAACATTCGTGTTTGATTCCATTCGTTTGTAAGAAAATATAAATACAAATTCAAAAAAGATTGCTCGAATTTACATTCTTATTTACATAAATAAATAAAAATGACATAACTTTGAAAGAAAAACCACAAAATCATGATCATAGTAGAGAATGGATCAATATATATATATATATATATATATATATATATATATATATATATATATATATATATAAAATCGATTATATGTTATAATCAATTATATATATTGTAGTCAGTTATATGCATATATTTAATGATTATATAATATAATATGTATAAATTAAATAATATTAAATAAATTAAAATATTAAATAAATTTATATAATAAAATATTTAATAATATTATTAATATAAATAAATAATTATAACTATAAATTAAATATAATTGTTTATAATAAAAAATAAACTTATATAATAATAATATTAATTGCAAAAATATAAGTATAATTATACTATTTAAATTTAATATTAAAATTATTTTTTATTAATTTTTTACAATGATAATATTTAAATATTATTTTTTTTATTAAAAAATATTTTTAACAAATTTTCATATATTGAAAAATGTCAAATACTTTATTTTTTTAATTGAAATATCCAACCACGACGAAAATAATATTTTAATCCGGTAAGTTTCATACAAAAATAAGTAATTTATATTTAGTTTTTAATTAATTTTATAATAATTATAAAATTATATAATTTTACATTTTTATCAACTAAAAAATTTAATCAACCACATCTATCATATCAATATCATACATAAATTTTCTTTTCATCTCCTCTTCCTTTCCACTATCTTTAATTTAATCCAAGTAATATCATTTTGTTATATTTTTTCTTAAATTAATTTTTTTTCTCTTTCTTCCTCAAATAGAAACATCCTATATGTTACTTATGTGATGTACAACATACTGACAAAAAAAAATATTAATTATTTGGATCTAGATTTTATGAGAAAAAAAAAATATATATATACATATATGAATAGTAAATATTTTTTTTCCTCAAAACCTCAAAATGAAAAGATACAGAGAAAAAATCACGCTAATATGTATCATTTTTAAATTTACTCTCATTTATTATACTATTAAAGTATTTTTTTTCATTATGAAAAGGTTTTTCAATATTAAAAAATAGTATTTTTTTATTTATATAAAATGTAATTTATTTTTTAATTTTATAATATATGTTTAATATTTTAATTTAATTTGTTATTGTTTTTATATTAATATATTTTTATCTATAATTACTGCAAGGTTTTTACTGCAAGACACTATATATAAGACTATTAATTAATATGGTGATAAAGAATAATAAATATTCTTAAAATGTTAATTAAAATAAAAATATCTTTTATTAAAGAATAGTCAACATTTTTTGTTAAGTCTTATCGTTATCATCTACATACAGGTTCCCATATCTCTAATCTTCCTATCTAAGTAAGGTAAGGGATATCATCTTATCTTCCTTATGCAAAAGTTATGGGTAGCATTGACCAGTCACACTTAAAATAAAACAAATACCTTATATTTTCCTATATTTTATTCCAATATGATTAAATTTTTATTTTTAAAATTATTTTATTATTTTTCTTCTTTTTCAGTTACTTTTCATTTGTTTATTTACATTTTTTTATTTTTCAACCTTTTAATTTTTTTGAAAAAAAAGTTTATTGATACTACTTAAAATACGATACTTATAATTGAATATTAAATTAATATATATTACTATTATTTTATCCTATACCATACACATATAAATATTTAATTTATATAATTAAGTACATAGTATATAAATATTTCTGAATACTTTTGTCTTATAAAATATATTTATATTTATGATAAACAATGTATATTACTATGCAAGATTATTTTTAGATGAAAACAGGTTAAGAAAAATCCTTAAAAATATAGTTGTCAAAGAAAAACCTTGAAGAATGGTTCCTAAGCTCGTTTTATAGACTTTTAAGTGTGCATTAGTTCTTTGAAGCAATGCAAAATATGGGATGAGTGGTTTGGAGTTCACCTTAACCTTATTTTTATAATTAAAAAAAAATCAGATTCATTGAAGTTAAATGTTTTATTTTAAGATATTTAAATTATATTGATGTTTTATTTGAATAAAGAGATTTAAATTATTGAATTTTAATTTTCATAATTGGATAGAGTTTTTCAATTACATCAAATATAAAAATTATTATTTTAACCATACAGAAATCAATAAAAAAATCATCATATACTTGTTAACATTCAACGGAAAATAGTCATACATTGAAACATCAATTAAAAATATATTGAGAAATAAATAATCCAAACAATGTAAACTAAAAAGTTATTCATATGAATATCAATTAAAAAAAACTTTTATTTGTAACCGCCTAATTTTAGGAAGAAGGTGTACAGGGAGGGAGTTGCAGCAGCTCTTTCTGTGCCAGCCGACCTCATTCTTTTAAAAATATAATTGAGTGGCTGCGAAGCCGCTCTCCGTTTTAACGGCTAGAGTATATACTAAAGAAAATACTGATAAGTGTATAAGGTATATTCACATATTTTAATTTTATTGTGTTGTTCTCAGTGATTCAAAATGACAGAATCTGTCTGACTGAATTTCAAGTGATCTTTCTTCTAAGTTTTAGTGATTTAATTTTTAGGGTTTTTAAAGAATGAGTGGAGTTCTTTCTGCATAAAATATACCGGTGTTTCATAAAATTTTGTGTATATAACAAATATAATACTAAGATTTTAATGCGGCATATTACAGTATTTATTCATAAAATTCAAATATTATGTATATAAATCTATAATAAATCAAAGCATTTAAGTGATATAATCGGGCATATTACACAAAACATTTAAGTGATATAATCGGGCATATTACATAGAGTATTTAAGTGATATAATAATGGATATTGTGCAAGTAAATCAGGGTGTTTAAAAAGGTCGGGACCTTTGTGCATAAAAATGCATTAATTACGTTGTGGCGAGATTGCTTATTCTTGATATTATTCGTGCCAGGCCACGAAGTGGGGTTTTAGGCCCATTTTGTCACGTTTTGGGTTAGCTCGGTTGGCCCCACTAGGTCCCCTAATAGATTGGTTTATTCGGTCCAATTTCTATCAATCTCTGGATGGTACACAGTCCCCCAACCCTGAACCGAGCTTGCAAGGCGTAAAGGCTTAAGGTCGAAATGTCGTTTGAGCATAATCGGTTAGTTGTCGAGCTCAACACGACTTATGGACACCCACGATTCTGGTGATACTACTCGGTCAGCGTCCGATGGCTTCCGCTTAGGTGTAAGTCATTTGACTCGTAAGTAAGGCGAGAGGGAGAGATTTGTTCATGATGGGTGCTCTCGGCTTGACCATTGACCCCTTATTGGGTGTGTCGTGTTAGAATATATGGCTTTAAACTAGAGGGTGGTGAATTGTTTAAAGAGGGTTTTCGAAAACTTTTAAGCCAAGAATGAAATTACTTCGAGAAACAAATGATAAGGAATTCAGTTTGTCAAAACACAAAGCAAAAACAACAGCACCAGAAAAACAATCGGTTGTTTCACAGAAACAATCGGTTGTTTATACCAGTTCACAAATATTGAAATTAAATTTAAAGAGATTAAGGATAGAGAGAAAACACACAAATGTTTATACTGGTTCACTCTAAACCTAGAGCTACATCCAGTCTTCTCAGAAACCATTGAGGAATTCCACTAAGCAATCAAACC
>Ga0123342_1001973_pt1 | contig 34438 bp, 34 predicted proteins | sample Turbeawhitnodule_FD_89960 | JGI IMG/M metagenome (GOLD analysis project Ga0123342, IMG submission 89960) | Root nodule microbial communities of legume samples collected from Mexico - Turtle bean Mexico white nodule | ecosystem: Host-associated > Plants > Roots > Nodule | place: Mexico: Nepantla... | reverse complement strand
GTCTTCTTAGCACCTCCTCCTTCGTGCTCTGCTTTGTTGGCATTATTCTTTTCTGGTGCATCTGCCATGGTTGTGCACCGTTGCCTTTGCTTTGTGTTTGTCGGTATCAGAGTTTTGTGCTCTAATACCATGAAAGAATATATTCTGTTTTATTCAATCTGTCCTTCATCGCAATGATATATATATATATATATATATATATAACCATAGCAACAGAACCGTACAGATTCTTTTTCTCACATAACATCGGTAATTAAGACTAATTATAGACCCATTAATAGTGATTATATTCCTATAATTAAGTCTAATTATAGACTCATTAATAGTAATTATATTCCTGTAATTAAGTCTAATAATGATTTTCTCCGGCGAAATCCCTTAGAATCATGTTATGTATTAATCCACAAAATCTATGACACCAGAGAAGAGAGAAGTGTATATGATACTTAAATGTAGTGGAAACACTTTAGACACACTACCCAACAATAGACACAATTGCCTTGTAAGAGATCTTCCACCATAAGAGGATACAATATGTAATCTATTAGATGGGTATGCAAGATAACTTCACCAAATGAGACACTTTTTACTCAATAGGTTTATCATATCCCCTGAAAGAGTAAATGATCCTGAAAGAGTAGATGACCATAAACTATTAAACAATTATGTGTCATTTTACGATTTATATAATTTATAGGTTTCTTTTTACTTTTTAAAATTTGTAAGAAAAATTATTATTGGTATCTACAATAATTAATATAATGATTTTTTAAACTTTTTTATTTTTTTCTTTACCAAATTACCTTTATAAACACAAAAACCTTTATTAATTTAATGATATATAAAAACTACTTGTATATTTATTTTGGTAGAAAATTATAAATCTTTTTATATGAAATTGTAACATTATAAAAATTAATAAAAATATTTATTTTATAATCTTTTATATACATAATTTTTATAGATTTAATATAAATTTTTGCAACTATTTTTTTCTTGTTTTGATAATTACAAATATTTCTTTTCTAAAAAAAAATAAACTAGTTATTGCTCGTAAAAATATAAGTAGTAGTATTAGTGTGTTCATCTTTTAAGACTATAAAAACATATAATTAAAAAGTTTATTATAATAAAAATTAGTTGTTATTATTACTATTAGCAAAAATTATATACGTTTCCAAGCTGTATTTCTATACCTAGAAAAAGTATAAATGATTAAGAAATTGTAGTTATTTTATTCTTCTCTATATGTAAAAAAGTATGACTGGCAATAATATAAATATTTTATAAGTATAAAAATTAAGGAATGGTATAATTATTTTTGCATATAGAAGATTATATATTTTATCAAATAATAAAGTTATTTTTGATTCAATAAAGAATACAATTATATTGAATTTATTAAAGTTAATTAATTGTTTTAGATTGTTCTCATTTTTATTTTATTTTATTTTACTTTCCCTCAGACACCAAAAACATAAACAAGAAGCAAAACCATTATCCAGTGAGAAACATAACACAGAAAAAAAAACAGAGAAATGGCGTTGTTGATTGGTGGCACGCCATGGTCCAAGCTCGTTGCTCCTCCCATTTTCCACCGCTCTCATGCCCCTCGCACCTTCCTATTCTTCAAACGGCGCCGTTTCTCAATCTCTGCTCTCTCCGAACAGCCACCCGTTCGCGTCCGTTTCGCTCCGTCTCCCACCGGAAACCTCCATGTAGGCGGTGCTCGAACGGCCCTCTTCAACTACTTGTTCGCCAGGTCCATTTTTCATCATAAAAATTCAATTTTAGTGGTGGGTATTCGTTGGTTTTGAGTTTTCTGCTCTGTGGTATGTTGGGGGTGCGGTTTCAGGTCCAAAGGTGGGAAATTTGTGCTCAGAATCGAGGACACTGACTTGGAGAGGTCCACAAGGGAGTCTGAGGAGGCCGTGCTCAAAGATCTCTCATGGCTTGGACTTGATTGGGATGAAGGTGAGCGAGTGAGTGTGCATTCAACAATGTTTGATGATATATGAATACCTCTATAATAGGCAATTTTAAGTAAAGTAAAATCTGCTCATCGAAATGGAGATTTAAAAGAGATAAGACAATTGAATCTCTGAATGACATCGTAGATTGGGGGCAACGGTAAAGTTGTACCTTGGTGACTGGTTAGTTATGAGTTCAAATCTATAAACAGACTCTTTTTTGCATATGTAAGGATAAGTTTATGAACAAATGAGGAGCCTTCTGACTTTGGGGTACATTAGTTTGGTAAAAAGTCTATCTTGCAGCTAAATTTGCAACACCATAGTTAATTAGTACATGATTAAATAACAGGATGTCTAGTGAAATGATAAACAAGATGGTTTGGACTTGATTGGGAGGAAGGTTAGTAAGTGATTTGCTCTGAAGAGTGATTCATGGATACATTTATATTATAAAATTCCATTTGGCACCCTTTATTTGTCTATCTCTTTATATCATCCCCAATTATATCTGGGAATATATCAGTGGACAGGTATATTAGAGTGGGTTGTATGATATGATAAGAAGAGTTAGAGAGAAACAAGAAGTGTTGATGGAGTGTATGACATTGGAAATTCATTACATCTATATTTCTCTCTTTATTCCTCTTGGTGTCACAAAACATTAGGCATCCACTAATCGTTTACCTTGGAGACCAAGAATATCTGACACCCTTTTTATGTCGTTCTTCTTGTCACAATAGTCTACTATATACATCAAAGATGATTTGCAGACACCTTAAGACATTTGACACAGAGAGATATAGAGAGAAGAAAGAGAAATGTAAGTATGGTGGGTAAGTTGATGTGAAAGGAAGAGAAAGATAGAGAGAAATGCCGTGTTTGAAATGATATGGTGTTCATGTATCATTACTGACAAATAACATTAAGGTGTTCATTAATCTTTTTCCTTGGGCAGTTTTAATGGTTTTTCTTTGGTGACATTTTTGTTGATAGTTAAGTGTGTATATTTGTGTGTTTTGGTGAATTTGCTAGGGCCTGGTGTTGGAGGGGATTATGGTCCTTATAGGCAGTCTGAGAGGAATTCTTTATACAAACAACATGCGGAGAACCTTCACCAATCTGGTCATGTTTATCGCTGTTTCTGTTCTAATGAGGTATGTTTGGAACTTGCTTCATGTGAATGTGATGCTCTGGACTCTATGATATTTGTAACCTTTGATGATTTAGCATGTTTGCATGTATTTGGGAGGATTTTAGTAGTGCACTTTGTTTGTGTCTGTGTATTATGGAAGAGGGGACTTTTTAATTTAAAATTGTTTAGAAGATTTTATGATAATTGTGTAAATTTTTCCAAACAATTTAGTACCTTTTGTCATAGAATTGCCTTTTTTGAAGCTTGAAGAAATGTACCCATATTATGAGAAACAGCTCCCCAGAAATAGAAACTTAAGAAGCTGCCAAAAAAAAACATTTTCCTGAAATAAACCAATATGAAGCACACACTTAATAAAGATACGAAGTGCCAATTTTGCCCATGTGCTTCAAAAGGTGTGCCATGAGACAGTTTTCCCTTCATTGCATGCCATCCAAACTTTTAAATTTGAAACAGAAAAGTGCATTGGCTGTCCTTTTTTGAAAGAATTGACCTGACGTAAAAGCTTCCTCAGCTTCAATTTTTGGTTCAGTTTATTGAAAACTGCTTTCACCAAGGTTTCTTATTTTGGGATGTGTACCACTTATGAGGTTAGGCCATTGGAGTTTGGTCATTTTTTACTGAACTAGTTTTGGTGCTTTTATATCTTTGATCATAAATGTGTTAGGGTTACCTATTAATCTTGACTTTTGTTTATTTCACAGGATCTAGAGAAGATGAAGGAGGATGCTAAACTAAAGCAACTGCCACCAGTGTACACAGGTAAATGGGCCAATGCAAGAGATGAGGAAGTAGAAGAAGAGCTGGCAAAAGGGACTCCTTATACATACCGGTTTCGAGTCCCTAAAGGAAGCTTAAAAATTAATGACCTAATACGGGGTGAAGTGAGTTCTTTCCATCCTTTTCAGATTTTTCTTTCATTCTTTGTGAGTGATAGAAACAAATTCCTTTATTTCTTTGAATATACAGAAATCACTGATATCTTGGAAGTATTTTATTGTATCCTATAATTTTCTATCAATGATCCTTATCGAAACAGAATATATTTATGATGCTGTGAATTTAGCACTTAAATGTTTTTTGTTCCAGAAAATTTACCAATTTTGATATTTGTGCCTAAAATTTTTCGGCTAGATTCTTAATTTTATTGACATAAAAAGCCTTTAGCCTAGAGGATTATATTTTCTCAGTTGTGATCTGATACATAGATCACTTACAGGCTTAACCTGATTGTGCCATGTGACCACTTTACAGGGGATATCTAAGGACTAGATGCATTTCAATAAAGTTAGGGATCAAATTCAAAACTGTTAGTCGTTTGGGATAACTTAAAATTGGTTAATTTTCAGAGAAAGCATATTTACGCCTTTTTATTTTTTCGCACATTTGAGCTGTGCAAGTTATAGAACAAAATATGGAAAATGATGCAATGAGATTTCTTTCATTATAACATTTACTGGCTATTAACTTACCGTGGTAGTATCTTGAAGGTTAGTTGGAACTTGGATACACTTGGAGATTTTGTAATAATGAGGAGTAATGGTCAGCCTGTTTATAACTTCTGTGTAACGGTGGATGATGCTACCATGGCAATTTCCCATGTTATCAGGTAGTGTGATTATAATCCTTAGTTAATCAGAATGTTTCAAAAACAAATTCACTAATTTATTCTGTTATATATTTTGAATTCAGGGCAGAGGAGCATTTACCAAACACTCTAAGGCAGGCATTAATATATAAGGTAAAGTACAAGTCATATAGTATATCTAATCACCTTTTGCAGCATCAGTTTTTCCTTAAAGTTCAAAGTGAGTCTACTGTAGTTTGTTTCTTAATGCAAGCCAACACCAAAATTAAATTTGAATTTAATTAAAATATTGATTGAACTTGGTATTATTTGGCCTATTGATCGTCAGAACATGTCTAGATCAGTATGTATGGTATCACTTATAAAATTTAAGTTGTACTTTTATAAGTGATTCATATATTATTAATTGGGATGTCAATGTGGGCTTAAACCATTGGTTAAGTTTTACTTAAAATTTTCCTCATTCATTTGTAATTCTCACTTTTAATATTTTTTTCTTAAGTCATTCAATAATCTAGGTTACTGATTAAGGTTTGTTCTGCATCTGAACATGAATGTGTTTACAGGCACTAGGATTTCCCATGCCTTACTTTGCACATGTTTCCTTGATTTTAGCTCCTGATCGGAGCAAATTATCAAAACGACATGGAGCAACATCAGTGGGTCAGGTGAGGTTGATTTATCATTTTTCTGTCTATTATCCATCTTAAAGTTATGTTGTGACTTATGAGGTCTCACTTGATTCTCTTTCCTTCATAATTTTACTATGTAAGTTCCCAAAAAGTTTCTTCTCTTGTAATGATAATTAGTTTCACTCTAATAACTGCTCACTCACAGTTCCAGGAGATGGGATACCAACCAGAAGCAATGGTGAATTACCTAGCATTATTAGGTTGGGGAGATGGGACTGAAAATGAGTTTTTTACGCTAGATCAACTTGGTTAGTGATTTTTGTTACTCTACTTTTTGAGAATACTATCATATTAATTGTACTATTTGTTTTCTAAACAGGAAATTGTCTTGGCAATTTTCTAACTTTAAGAATGCTTTTCTTGTTGTGCAAACAGTTGAAAAATTCACTATTGAACGTGTTAATAAAAGTGGTGCTATCTTTGACTCAACGAAGTTAAGGTAATTTCTTACTTTTTGCCTACTTCATAAGCATAATCGGTGTATTATTTCTACAGCTAGCCTATATCCTGTATTTTGAGCTCAAATGGGTCAAATTTCTTACAATTACTAAATATACAGGCAGGTTTTGTTCTGAATGGAAAAATATTGCTTTTGTTTCATCAATTCTAGGATGACGAGTGCTAGCAGCATATTCTCTAACACACTTTCTTCAACACTCTTTTATTGTTACTACTTAACTAGCATTTCTCTTGCAGAGTAAATGTTGCATTTTATGATTGTATTGTATGTACAATAACTTTATTTAGTCAAATTGTAATATTAGGTTCTATAAGTGGTTGTTCTCAGGCATTGTTGATAAAAGTAAACAAGTATTACAATTAATGTCCCTGAATATCCTTTATGCCTTCAATTTAGGTGGATGAATGGCCAACATTTAAGAGCACGTCCGTCAGAGGAGTTGACCAAACTTATTGGAGAGTACTGGAAGACATCTGGCATACTCACAGTATCAGCTGGACCCTTTATTGATGTGAGATCTAATTGCATGCTTTCTTGATTCAGACCCCTTATAGATACAATTGGCTTAGCTTAATTTTCAGAAGCATAGTGATTTTTTTTAATATGGTTTTGGTCCCATCTTGCAACAATGGACTCAAGTTATTGATAATACATGGTTGACTAACAGGAAGCAGTTCAACTACTCAAGGATGGGATTGACTTGATAAATGATGCAGACAAGGCCCTTGTTAACTTGCTTTCTTATCCCTTACATTCTACTTTACAGAGGTGAAAATCATATTCTTCTAAAAGGGTATTTTTCAATTGACCTTGTAAAGTGAACAAGGCTGAAATGGGCAAGCTTTTGTGTTTGCAAGTCTGAGGGTCACAACTTGTTACTGGCTATATAATTGTGTATTATATTTGTTGATCAGTAAGTGTTGATTTGTAATGGCAGTGGTATTTTCATTATTAATAGTTACAAACTCTCTACATGTTGCTGGCAGTGATGAGGCAGAACCTCTCTTGCAAGATAATCTTTCTGGGTTTGCTGCTAGTCTCTTGGCAGCCTATGATAATGGTGATCTGGTGGCAGCACTTGAAGAAGGCCATGCCGGCTGGCAAAAGTGGGTGAAAGGCTTCGGCAAATCGCTTAAGCGAAAGGTGAGTTGAAGTGGACAGTCTTAAACATCAATTGCATTCTCACTACAAGAAAATCATTAAATAATAACCAAATTTAGAGACAAAAAATAATTAGTCACTATATTTACTCGATTAGATATCATTTTAGAGACTAAAAACTTATTGATATCTAAAATGATTTCTATTATTAATAAAATATTATAAAATGGTTTCTAAATTACCTACTTAGGTTTTAGTTATTAATATTTTAGATTCCAAATTAATCTTAACTAAAAAGTTATTGCTATCAAATTTTTTTTCTATTATTAATAAAAAATTATTAAATGATTTTTAAATTGGTATCTAAATTAGCTATTTAGGTTTTAACTACTAATATTTTTTTAGAGATTAATTTAGAATATGAAGTAGTTAGTAGCTAATGATTATATACCAATCTATAAACTATTTTATAAATTTTTATTAATAATAGAAATCCCTTTAAATACCAATATTTTTTTAATTTATAAAATGACATCTAATTTTGTCAAATAGTAACTAATTATTTTAGTTTCTATCTAATGATTTTCTTTTAGGGTTTGTTGATAAAGTATTTTGGAAAAATGTGTTCTTTTAGTCTTAAATTTTGGTCAAATGTGTTTAAAGCCAATTGTACTTTCATAATAAAGAATTTGTTGATGAAACTAAACATCTCCACTTTGATGTTGAAGGGAAAATCGCTTTTCATGCCTCTTCGAGTTCTGTTGACTGGAAAACTTCATGGACCTGACATGGGGGCAAGTGTTGTATTGCTGTATAAAGCTGGAAGTAGTGATGTAGTGGCCCCTGAAGCTGGGTTTGTGACACTGGATCAAAGATTCAAAATGCTTAGGGAAATCAACTGGGAGACATTGTCCAAGGATCAACCTGTCAAAGAGACTGCTGCTCCTGTCTAACTCAGAAAGGTCTATCAAATAAAACCATGGTTTGGTTTCTTACACTTCACTTTCATGCAAATTTTAGTACAGAAATCTGTTTTTGTAATTTTCCCGAGGGATCTTGTTCAGGCTTAATAATGAGTTTAAGATTTTTTTTATATAAAAGTTTTTGTTTCAATGTGACTAGATATATTTCCTTTTATTTTGATTTGGAAACATGGATATTTTGGAGTGATGTTTTTTTTTATAACTATTTGAATATCTATTGAGGAGCTCAAATGTATGTTTAGTCTAAGCTGCTATGATTATGCCTCAAAATTATTTAAATAACATTAAGGATGCTTCTTCCTGCACCTCCATAGTTCTTAAAGCACTCCATAAGTTTTATAATTTCAAAAATACCCTTTTGTAAAAAAAATAAAATGTTTAAAGGTTTGGTTATGGAGGTGTCTTTTCTGTCTAGTCCAAATTGTGTAATACGGTGATTCTCTTGAATTAATCGAAATGTTTGTATTTCTTTCGGATTAAGTAATCCATAATTCATAACTTTTTCCAAATCTAGTAAAATGTTCAAGATTAATTACTTAGTAATGTAAATTCATATTTTGGATTATGTAATTTGGAATGTGTTTAAAAAATATTATAAATTACATAATTTAGAAGTCAATTTATGATAGACTGAAAGTATTATTTTAAAAATATATTTTAGATTATATAATTTATAAACTCTTCCTAAATTTTGAAAAAAATACATTCCATAAGTCTTTTCTCAATTCTGGAATAATTTATGAATTATGTAATTTATAAAGTATTTTTTAAAAAGATTTGGATTTAAAAAAATGTTTCTGACTTATAATCTAGAATTATTTTTTTACTAATGGATAAAAATATATTTTCCATGCAAAGGCATAGAGATGCAAGAAGAAGCAGCCTAACATCATTAATGTATCAGAAAGTTGGGCAAGCATGTCCTCGAGGACCACGGTTTTGAAAATGTATAAAATGTATTAGACAGTATTGAAGGAAATCTATATAAAACCGAGTAAACAATCGTTCAAGGGCAATCTATTCATGCATCTCCACAATTTCAACCATAAATAAGTAAAAAATCATTTTATTTTTTAAAAAATACATCTTGAAATTTGTTCGATTTTATCATCCAGAAATGTATTTTTTCTATTTACATGTCCTGGATTGTATAATTGTGTTTCACTTTGAATAAGATATTTGATAGAATTCACTTTCCCAACAAGATGTAAAAATGACTACTTGTTTTCTCCAAACTTTTCATGAGATACAAATCTACTTCACTTTTATTAACGATGACCAAAAGATGAAGAGAAGAAAGACAAGGCAAATAGCTTATGATAACAGTGAAGTTGCTAGACAAGAAAGGTAAAGCAAGGCTTATCATATGTTTTCAATTATATTTTTGAATTGCTTGATTTTCAACATTTCTAACCTCAACCTACTTTCAATGTCACAAGTTGATTATCTCTTCCCTCACTGTTTTGGAATTCACAAACTTCAATTACAAGTTTTTAAACGCAAATCAAACAATTAAAATAGAAGTTAAACTTGATATAAATGGTAAAACAAAGATCTGGATACTTCAAGTTATAACAAATAAACAAGACATGCTAATGTCAAATTAATAAATATTTTATTTTAGTAGCTTTAAGCCATTTAAAAACTTAATTCTATCAACTTAAACTCTTGAGCCTATATTTAACTTGAAGAAATATGGCAGACACAAGCCTCATCAATTCTAACTTTAACCAACTAACTTCTAATTAGTCATGGACATGTACTTTCACTTACTGCCAAATTTACTGTTATGTAATTACAATACTTTTGGAATTTTTGTTTATCTCCATTGAGAGCATTATTCAGTCAATAATTAGAGACTAATCATATTGTACACAACTAAGAATTAAATCCTGATCAGAATTTAATTTTAACTACAAAATTTTATGGCGCATTCTCTAGGCTCTATATCTGTTTCATAGCAATGTATTCTTCTGTTTGATCAAGATGCAGAGGAAAAGCCGTGATACAAATGCAAACATTCTCTATTCATTGAAAAACACATTAACGAAGCATTTAAGTAGAAAAAAAATATTAAAGCATCATGGCATTGGTTATACTGAAATGAAAAAAATATAAGGTTTCTTTCTTCGCAGAAATATCGATCCCTATAATGTCTAACATGAAAACTTTTATAAAAAAAAAATAAATACCGATCCCTTTTCTTCAGGACCATGCAACTTGCCATGTAATGAACACGTTGAGCTTCAATCCACGTTAGACATTCTCTTGTCAAAAGGCATAACCTAAGATCCAAAAAAAAAATAGTTTAATAAGAAAAACCATGTTCACACCAAAGGCTGAGCAACTTAAATTCTAGGAAACCCACCAGAAAAATACAAATATTGACAGAAATCATGTATTTAGTTGCTATACAAACAATCTGTATACATTGTTATCTTCATAGGTTCAACTGATTCATGTTGGCTTGTAAATTTTCAGGAAGAACATCCTCTGAGAAGACGAAATACTTAGTTGCACCAAACATGCTGGCTAAATTCAGAATTACACTCTGATATGAGTAACTTGGTTGCAGGACAGGCATCGGAAGAGAAGGGACACATGTCGGAAGGAATTTGTTTTCATTGTAAACTGGTGCATATAGGGTCAACACTGCCTGACAAAATATGAATCTGAACAAAGTGGGAAACAAACTTGGCATGAGAACACAACAGTTGCAAACTTAAAAACACAATTCATGTGAATAAAAATTATTCAATAGCCTGTCATTCATGATGTAAAAGTAACTCAACGCTCCAGAGATTTGCAATAGAAACTTTAGGTATCTGTTAAGATTTAAAGATTTTAGTTAGTTGAGACTAACTCCAAGTTATCCATTGTTAAAAAACAACCAAAAAATATGGGAAGATTGAGTTTGGATAATTTGAAAAGGTAATTCAAGTGATTTAAGAAGTGTTGCGTAGTGTATTGAGATCTCACAACAGTAGAAGGGTCCAAAGACATTCTTCAAATGAAGCATGACCACACATTGAATCAGAGTCAAGTTTTTAACATAATGTACTGCACCCTCACAGCAGCAGAAGAAACTAAATTTCTTCAAATAGAGCATAATCACACATTAAAATCTGTGGTGTTCTTAACAATGGCCTCCTCAATCTTCAAAATTGTGATAAATCCTCAACAAAAAATGAATTAAGGCATGGTAGTACTGATCAGAGAGGCAAGAGAACTATATGGCAGATAATAATACATGTTAGAACAGGAATGGAGTGAAGTTTTACCTCAAAAGAAGCCTCCTTATGAAGGGATCACCTAAAATCTGCCCCCAAACAGGATTAAGTGTGTCTGATATTGCCAATGCTAGCCCCCAGTTATTTAGTGAAGATGTGAGTAACGTTTCAGCTTTGTTGAATGTGTCCTGAAGTCAAATTTAAGTTGTTTGTTGAGCATATAAACTTTCCACTTCCAGAAAATGAAAAAAAAATTTCTTAAAAATGGAACTTGCAAGCATGAAGGAAGAGGCACTAATTACAGACCAAATCAATATCAGTGCCTGAAAGTCCTATCAGAAGACAGAAAGCTTGCAGCGGAGCTGTAAGAAACATGGTGAATAGGCTCCCATTTGAATGATGTGAGCAGTCAGACACAACAGGAGAACAGCTTGGTGAAAGGAGCATTGCAACTGGCTCACCCTTTTCTGCGTCTGCTATGACCTGCATATTTTGATCAATTACTTTTTAAATGTCATAGAGCAATCTGATCACAGAATCCGAAGAAGGAAAACAGTAGCAATGACTTCTTCCAGACTAACCAACATTTTTCCATTATACAATTCCTAAAACTTGTGCTTGACATTCAAGAAAGCAAAACTGTCAATACCAGATTGCAGCACAAATTGCCAACACTGAAAATGCTAGTGGTATAGCAGATAGAAAGAAGACCACCGTACCAAAGATTATGGATGCAAGATAAATAATTATTTATTCTTGTAAATACAAGTTGAATTTATTCCTTTGTGTAATTGGTATGTGATAAGAACCCTGGGAGAACCACACGATAAAAACTAGCTATAGTAGTTGGAGAGCCCAAAGCCTTATTATTAGAAACTCCACACTAGAATTCCATACCTTATTGGAAACCCAAAGCCCGGTTATAAACCCCACACTTGAATCCTAACAGTATACTATTGCCAAAGTGTAAATCACTTGGGTTGATCGGGAGATTCACAAGGACAAAAAACAGAACCATTGACTTTCCTATGGACCATGATGAATGTTTGAGAAGTGCTGAAGTCACCAAACCAAGCGGAGGATAATGTCGAATACCAACAATGGGTGACATGACATGTGTATGCGGGCACAGATAATAACTACCTGTTACACGCTTCATCTAAAAAAAATTATCTCCTTAGCAACTGGGTACCCACAAATTAATCAAACCCGTGGATATCCCTAGGTACTCGTGAATATTTTTTTAATTTTAAATAAGATATTTAAAATTATTCATTAAAACATAAACTTAAATAAAAATTGATTTTAAAATATAGTCCAAGTAAAATTGCATCACAGAATATTAGTACAGATAAAACTAGTCTTTCTAAAAAAAATTCAAATAAGTAATTTGCACCACAAAATATAAATTTAAATAAAATTAGTCTCTTTAAAAGTAATTTTAATTCCATAAATCTAATTAAAAACATAAATCTATAAAAAAAATTATAAACAATTATTTAATTATTAATATTTTCCTCACCAATAACTTTACTTTGATCACTTGATTATAAAATAATATCTAAATAAAAATCACTAACAATGTTATTAACAAGTTGGTAATTAAAAGATACCCGTTTGGTATCCATTGCATATTTATACACAAATATCTGTGGATGTGGACCTTTTTCATCCCTTATACCGACCCAAACTCCCCGCCATATTATTGTAGTACTCAGAAGTCAGTTCGTGTACTTTTGCAAATACCGTAGTTAACTGTTGTTTTCAATTAGTTATTTCCCAGCTGTGTCTGTAACTAACTATAAAGAGGGGTTGGTATTTAGGTGCTTCATCTGTACAACTATAAACAGCTGATCATTCATTGTTTGTAACTGGGAATTCATTTTTCCAGAATACAAAAACTTTTTCCTAAATTATCTATCAACTTTAACATGGGTATCAAAAGCAGGATAACTCTAATCCTATAGATTCTATTCATAATCCTTCGCTGCCCTTACATGCACAACCTATACCTTCCCCCTAATTATTAGGTAAAGTTTGCATATATAAATACTATAAACACAAGTATTAGATACAAAAAATTGCTTAAAACAAGATTGATGCGATAAATATATAAAGTATCTGAGGCTTGCCTTAAATGCTTGGCTGTTGTCATTATCAATGACTAAAAGAAGTGGTCTTCTAGTAAATGGTAGAAAGTCAGAAGGATATATGCAGTTTGATCCTGAAAAGGGATTGAGTTAAAGTATTCTGCAAATCCAACAAAAATAATGTGATATGAACACTGGAATGATTATCTTTATGCAAATTTATTAGCTACAGACCCATTGAGATATTACAGGATTTTTTTCAATGTATACCCATGATCATAATTAATGTCTTCTCATCAGTTTGCTTGGACCTATTTCAGAAAAAAATTATAATGTCTTCTCAACAGAGCTGCTTGGCCAGAACCTTCTCTCGCACAAAAAAAACATCAATCTCTGTGTCTAGTACAATTATGAAAAAATGGATTGCGAGCAATGACTACAACACTTTGATTGTGTTAGGATCCCAGGAAAAAGCTATCAAGAAACACAAAGACACAGACAATTCACTGAATATTCCTCTGTTTATTGTTGTTTCATTGTTACAAAAAGAATGCCTTCAAAGGGAACAAACTCCCTTTCACACAGGACTACTCCTGTCAAGAATTCTAAAATCCAAAGAATCCAAAAAGCTCCCTTTCCAAAAGCTTGTTGGTCTTTATTTAAAGACCAACCATACCCAACCCCCTAAATAACCGCTCCCTTCATGGATCCTATTTTTATTTCTCCTATGATATACCTTCCATGTATTTCCTTATTCTTATTCTTTGTCCTTACAATACTCCCCTATGTCAAAACAACCTTGTCCTCAAGGTTGAAGTTAGGAAATTGTTCTTTGATTGTCGTCATGTCCTCCCAAGTAGTTGTGTCCAAGGTTATCAAACTCGCGAGTCTACGTAGCGTGGGAGCTCTGTAGACTCGACTCGCAGACTCAACTCGTAAGAGTCTACTTTCAACCTGCAATCCGCGACCACCACAACCACTGCACAATCTACCCGCGAACACCGCACGAACCACTTGCAACCCGCGAACGCTCCACTCGATCGACCGCCACACTCCACAGAAGAAGACGCAATGCTCAAAAGACGCAAACGCAAACGAAAATGAAACGTGAAACCCTAATTTCCCCATTCAGAACGACACCGTTTTCAGGTTAAAAAAACCCAGTTGGACTCGCCAACTCAGAACAGAGTCGCGAGTCCACTCCGAGTCCACCGAGTTTACCCAAAAAACGAGTCTGCTACCGAGTTAACTCGGTAAGGCAAAGTGGGCACATAAACTCGGACGAGTCAACGAGTTGACTCGCGAGTTTGATAACCATTGTCGTGTCCCTCTCTCCTTCATTCCACTTTATTAATAGTTGTGGAATATATGCTCCTTCGGCGAACAGTTCTCGTCTATCCAATATTTCTGTTGGTTCTGGGTGGTTATTTGTTGTTCCAGAAGGTATCTCAAACTCTTTTGGTTAGTATAAACCGTGAACCGCCGCCCAATCAAATACGGTCTCCAATGTTGAATAGCCAACATTAAGGCCATTAACTCCTTTTCATAGACAGATTTGGTTAGTGAAGTCTCGGGTTACTGAAAAAAGCAATAGGTTGTTTGTGCTGAGATAGCACTGCTCCTAGACCTGTTCCAGACACATCACATTCAATATAGAAAGCTTGACTGAAATTTGGCATCTTCAACACCGGAGCTGTGGTGATTGTTGTTTTCAACTTGTGTAAGGCTTCTGTGCTTTCTGTTGTCCACACAAAACTTCCATTTTTTAACAATTGCGTCAAAGGCCTAGCCATCTTACCGTAGTCATAAATGAATCTCCTAAAGTAACCCGTGAGACCCAAAAACCCTCTTAGGGCCTTCAAGGACTTAGGTATTGGCCATTGCAATATAGTCGCAATCTTTTGGGGATCCATTGGAACCCCTTGACCCGAGATGATGTGACCCAAATACTGCACCTCCCGCTTGCCAAAATCGCACTTCTTGTGGTTGGCATAGAGCTGGTGGTGTTGCAGCGTCTCAAAAACCTGCTTCAAATGAGCCAGGTGTTCCTCACAAGTTTTGTTATAAACCAGAATATCATCAAAGAAGACCAAAACAAACCTCCTCAAATAAGCCTGTAGAATGTCGTTCATGGTGCACTGGAAGGTGGCAGGTGCGTTTGTCAACCCAAATGGCGTAACAAGTGATTCATAGTGTCCATGGTGGGTACGGAAAGCGGTCTTTTGTATATCTGAGTCGTGCATGCAAATTTGGTGATATCCTGCCTGAGGTCCACCTTAGAAAAATACTGCGCCCCACTTAGTTCGTCTAGTAGTTCCTCTATCATCGGAATAGGGAATTTATCCGGAATAGTTGCCTTGTTCAAAGCCCTATAATCAACACAAAACCTCCAGCTGCCATCCTTCTTCACGAGTATCACCGGACTAGAATAGGGGTTGTTAATGGGTCTAATTATTCCGATCTTCATCATTTCCTCCACCTGTTTCTCTATCTCCGTTTTCAGCAGATGGGGATATCTATACGGTCTTACATTGATAGGATCCATCCCAACTTTGATCAGAATTTTATGGTCAACTTCTCTATTGGGCAATAGTTGTGTGTTCTTCAAAAACCCCTTCATATTCCTTCAGGACGTTCTCCAACTCTGCTGCTTGTTATTAAATCGGCGAAATTGGTTATTTCTAGATTGGTCTGAGACTGAATGTTCAGCATTTTCTATTCCCCACACAAGGGACACCGCTTCAATTTCTTTCTCTTTTTTGAGGGCTTTTGGAGTCACCAACATTCGAGCTAATTTGGGCTCTCCCCGAATGTGCACTTGCTTTCCTCCCCTGCAGAAACTCATGGTCAAAGTCTTCCAGTTAATTTTCACTTCCCCAGAGTCGCCAACCATGCCACTCCCAAGATCATGTCCACCCCTCCTAGCTCAAATATGAAAAATTTCTCCTTGAGTCCATAGGTTACCAGCTGCAACTCTACCTTAGGACAACATTCGCGTGCAGATTTTTTGTGGCCATCCCCTAGCCTCACGGTATAAGTCGGTGTTGATTCAATGTGTAAAACCCAATTGACTTACCAACTTTGTCGAAATAATATTGTGATTGGCCCCACTATCAATTAACACCAGTGCAGTTCTCCCCTTCACGGTGCCTTGTAATTTCATGGTGTGTGGTTGTGTTAAACCACCAACAGAGAAAATGGACAAGCCCATTTATGGATACCCCATCTCTTTCTCCTCGTCATGCAAATTCTCTTTCTCCTCGTTATGAATTTGAACTAAAGACCTAACTCAACCCAAAAAATTGGCTTATAAGGTAAGAATTGTCCAAGCCCCTTTTTTTTTATCACCAAGTCCAAGCCCTTTTATAAGGACTACATTGGTCACATTCCTATTTGATGTAAGATCTCAACACCATTCCCCCCCTTTAAGACTAAACATATGGAGCATGGACAAATGCAAGTGAACCAATAACAACACTCCCTAAACAAGAATAGACATCTATTGTGTGGACAAATACACATAGCCCAATAATAGATCTAGGATAGAGTTGGATATCATCTTAAAATTAGAGTTTAGGACCTAACTGAACCTCAAATCCAACTCGTAACCAAAGGACTGCTTAAGCCTTATAAGAACCACATTGGTGATATCTTTACTCAATGTGAGATCTCAACAGTTAGAAAGTGTTTAAATTAAGCTTACAAAACTCACTTATTTGGTCATATCTCTAGTTAATATAAGATCTACAACTAGTGTTATCGATATCGGATAACGGATCATATCGGAGACCCTATAAATCCTTTATAAAGTTATAACGGAAACCATAATGGGTTATGGCGGAAGCATTGCGGTCGAAAGAAATATAATAATACATATAGATAACTTCAAAAAATGTGGTCGCAGAGAGAAATAAAACAAAGAAAGTGTTGTGGCAAAGATAAAAAAAGTGTGTTGTGGATTGCAATAATTATAAGGTTTTAAATAGGCCAAAAATAGGCCCAAAAAAACCTAATTTTAAGTAGATTTTGAACTTTTAATTAGGTTTAACAACACATGCAGCCGCATAGCACATTCAAATTTTAATTTGAGTAATTAGGGTTTTAGGGTTTTATTAGTTAAAAGTTGAAATGGGCCAAAGGCCCAAACTTCTTAGGGTTTTTTCAAAATTAGGTTTAGGGTCTTCTATCTTCATGCGCCGCACACAATAGTCCCTTCTCCTTCATTTTTCGTTGCCGCCACTGCACTCGCTCACCTTGTGTCGCTACCACCATCTTTTTCTATGCCTTTTTGGATATTTCCGTTTTCCATTAGCACCCCAAGATGCCAAAAGCGGCCGCCATCGGAAAACCGCATCACCACCGCCTTCCGCCATGGCGCTGGCATAACTGAAAAGTGATAAAATTGTCTACAACAACTCCTTTATGCCAAGGGCTGGACTTAGAAGTGGATTTAAGCCTAATTAAACCCTACAAAACCAACTTGCAAGGTGAAGTTTACACTCACTTTTATACTATGATTATACCATATCTTTAGTCAATGTGAAATCTCTAACATCAACAATTTATTGTCTTCTTGCAAAATGGTTCCATTGATTCTACTATTAGGAATGATAAATGCACAACCTACTGATTCTATCTCTTTATGTTATGCTCTGTGTTTACTTCATTTCTTTTCCCCTTTAACTTCTTATCTGTCGAAGAATTTACTCAGTTTTGTTCACTTTTATGATATCCCACTCCTAGTGTCTTGAGAACAAGCATATAATAGCTAGAACATGTTATGTACACCACAATCAAGCCACTTTCAATTGCATTGGGTAAATTTGAGTAAAAAAGGGTGCAAGGGTGGTTCTTTATTGTTCCTTGACATTATACATATAAGGAAATACAAGAATGGAAATACACAGAAGTTGTCTCCAAGATATACCTCTATCTCCATGAGGACCAAAGTGTATGCAACCAGATTCATTATGAGGAGCACTACAATATCCTGCATTTGATGTTGAAAAGACAGAGTTCATCTTTACCTAATGGAATTTAGTTGACATAAGAAGTATGATAACCTATAAATTAAATTCATAGTTGAAAGGATATCTAACCTGAAGCTGACAAATACACAAGGAGAATACCATCAGAAGGAAGCTCCTCACATATTGTGGCAAGAACCTACCAATAAAAGGAAAACCCAATTATACCAGGAAATCCAGAAAAAAAAAATTATTGCAAGAAATGGTCATTCTAATGCTAAATGTGAACCTTTATTACATTAGTTGCATATGATTGCAAAGAAGCACAAAGGTCCAAATCTATCACATTTTTACCTAGAACAGATGATCTGATACCCTGATCCCCCCACGATAATTCCAGCTAATGATCCAAGTAAGTTCAACTAGCCGCCATGATATGGTAGCTATGAGATGACCTCATTAATTATTCAATTTCACAAGCTTGGGAAGCCCAAATCAAAGACAAAGAACTTCAAACGCAAATGAAAGAGTAATTCACAACTATTAGATTATTGTGCAACAGAAAAGCAGTTTTATGAGTAATAAGCTACCAATACTACAAGCAGTTTTGGACTTCAAGCATTTAGAATGAAGAATCATGGTCCAGTTAGATCCTATAATTTGTCTGTGACCTAAGTTTGCAAAACCGTTTCAAGGGAATTGCTCTTTTAATATGCAGAGCGAATAGGCAGATTTGATATTACCAAATACTTAATACAAGCTTGAACAGTTAGGTAGAGGCACACAAAGTGGTTTCATGGCTCTAAAATACCCACCCCCTCCCCCTTTCGTAGCAGCTTTTTAAACTTGAAATGTGGACAAAGCAGAGTTGGGAATTCTCAATGGAGATGGAGTTTGTTTATAAGTATAACATATAAGATTGTAAGTTGCCAATGGCCTTATATCAACAAGGGACAACAGTCTGCAACCAAATAGAACCATGCATCCTTTAAATAGATGTTAGACACATTGGCTTGGCTAGGGCCCAATTATAAATGATGGAAGCCCATTTTACACATAGATGAAGTATTCTCTCCTCTATCTTTTACATTAAACCCCTGAACTACTGGCAAGAATTGTTTATCTTCTTACTTACAGCTATAAAATGTGTCAGTGTAGGACAGTATAACACAGCTTTCCGTGGATTGGCTGGTAAAGTAGGGTCCGCAATGTCTTGGATGTAGCTGATACGACTAGTCCCAGTAGCTCCATTCTGACTAAGTTTTGAACCACTAGACTGGTAAAATAAGCCACTAGGTTCCCACTCCAAACATTGAAGCATCCTAAAAGTGTCAATTGTGAGCTCTGAATACTTTACCTGTTCAGGAATGATAGTTGAAAACAACAATGAAAGATCATAAATTTTGTTGCAGAATATTATAGTAGCACTAGAAAACTACCTTACGATTTTATCATTTTTAACAAATTGTTCTTCTATATAAATGAACCAAAAGAGTTGTGGATACCAACCTCATTTTGATGGAAGCTACTTAATACAGCATCCCGTAGTTTCAAATGTCGCTTTGTAATGGCTGCAGCAACATGTGGCAAGGTATCAGGATGAGGGTCCAAAACTAGACTGTATCTTAAGGGCCTGAGATTCATATATGCGGTGTCAGCTTTTAAAAACCTGAGTATTTCTTGAACCACCAGCTTCCATTCTTTAAAATCACTTTCCTGTAACCAAATTGTTCGAAGGTCACTTCCAATACATCTGCAAATGTCAATCTATCAAAACATATTCTGGGTACTGGACAACACCATGTTTTGCATGGAACACTCAAATTAGCAGTCTAGTCCAACGTAGACTAGGTAATCTGTAAGAAATGTGCAGTAAATGATCTACCTCCATAATATAAATCCAAATAGATATGAAGGGCTATATTTAAAAGGACATAGGTTGCATGGTAGTAGGCACTAGACAACCATTAGCATGCAGCATGGAACCCAACTATTTCAGAACATGCAACATCTTTACATCATTTGCAAAACAAACAGATTCGCTAACAATTTCCCAATTATAATGGAAATGAAATTATGTTTCAATGAACTATAGAAGAGAAAATTAACATTGACAAACCTGGAATGCTCTCTTGCATTCATCAACTAATACTTTAAGCTGATTAACCAATTGCTGTACCATTTCCCTTCGATTCAAAACCAAACACACCATTATGAATCTAGCAAGAAACCTCAATTGTTTGTTTGCAATATTCACATCCTGAAACAATCCCTCCTTAAAATACTCCCGAGTCAATATGGCCTCATAGAATATATATGACTCTGAAAGATAATTTGCATCACTCGTTTGCATGTACTGCCCAAAATACAGTTGCCCAATGCGAGATGCAATCTCACCAATTTCCCATCTCCTAAGCCCAGCTTCAACTAGCTTCTGCCGATTCTCCTGCTGAAACTTCCATAATTGTGTGTAAAGCTTGAACACCTTGTAAAAGTACGTATCATGCCTACAACAAAGCCACATGGTTAGAAAATTTGTTTTCAGATATCAACCAAAACATATATGTAACCTCTCAATATATTTGTGTGCTGTAAACCAACAAAAATTAAGGCTAAATTGCAATTTTAATCCTCCTTTACATCCTAATCCACAATTTTAGTCCCCATCTTTTTTTTTGTCAATTTGGTCTCCTTATATTAGAAATCTGCAATTTTGACCCAGACTTAAATTTTAAATATGTTTATTTCTTTTTTAGTACATTTTAATTAATTAAATAGTTTCTTGATGGTACCTTAAATGCAGTCTAGAGTTTAATTGTATCAAAATAAACAAAATAAAACGTATGCAGAATTAAGGATTAGATCAAAATTGCATGTTTTCTAAAATATCATAACTAAAACCATGGAAAAAAGAATAGGTGAACCAAAACCGTGGAACAGAAATTAAAGGGGACCAAAATTGCTAATTAGCCAAAAGTCAATTGTAAACCATACCATTGCTAATTTCCAATTGATTAACCAAAATCATGAAATTCTGATTTCTTACCACCAATATAAGACCTAACTCAACAAACAGCCGCAACCACAATTTCAGGCACAACACTAACGTTTATGTGCCCTGCATCGGCAACATTTGCCGGCAATTTCCCCGGAATTTCAAGAATCGTGACAGAACCGCAAAATTTAAAACCATCCTCGAGACAAACAAACAAATAAATAATAAAGCATAAAACAAAGCAATTCGACCTAACACTAAAAAAAACACTCACAACAGCGAATCCTGGATCAAAACACACCAATCTCAAGGTGAATTTACACTAGCAAAGGAACGAGTGTAGTTACGAATGGAAACCTGCTGCGCTGGTAAAATGGAAGGTCTCTGATTTTGGAGAACTTTTTGTCGGCTTTATCGACGAGAGTCCAGAAAACCTCGCTCACCGGGATGCCGCCGCCGCCGCCACTGTTCTGCATTTGCTGCTGCTGCGAAGACATCTTCCGCCGTGGACGACGCCGTTTGGATTTGCGACCCAAATGGATGGATTGTGATGACAGCGCCAACGCACACACGTCTGAGAGAAAGAACTACACGAACTTCTCGCTCAGTGATGATTCTTCCCACTTCACCTTTTGGCTTTTTTCTCAACGTTTATTTTCCAGTTTTTTTTTTTTTTTCTTTCTTTAATATATATTTTAAAATTTAACTTATATTATTAAATTTAACTTTAAATTTTAAGTATAATAATTATATATATGTGTGTGTATTTTAAAAAATTATAATTACTTTAATTTTATTAAATATCATTATTGTTCTAAAAGATACTGATCTATAAATTTATTTACTCACTAATTAAGCTATCAATAAAAAATAATCGAATCGAATTTAACTAAATTACAATTTTTTTTTTATCGTGATTTATTTTTCAGAATTTTTAGACCTGTTGAGCAAAAAGTATTTTTTAACCACACTAAATATAAGTACAATAGATAATTCTTTTATAACAACAATCTTCAAATAAAACAAATTTAGGAAAAAATGAATTATATACTTTATTTATTAGAATATTGCAACTAAATAACACTAAATTATAACATTTTATTATATATTATTATAGATTGAAGTAATATACTAAATAGTATCTCATTATTTATTTAATTAATTATATATATATATATATATATATTTTTATAAATATAATAAACAAAGTCACATAAACTAAAATAAAAACAATGCATATATTTCATTTAATGCATCTAAATTAAAATTCATATAAAATAGATTGGTAAAGAGAATGCAAACACACAAATACTAACGTGATAAAAAATACAAACATGTTTGTCTTTTCGTTGTCATACCATAAACTTGTTATGATACAGTAAAAGTTTCTACACTCATCATAGATATTTATTCAACTTTAGAAATAAACAAATAGAGTAACAGTAGACTTGTTAATTTTCATAATAATTACTTTAAATTTATGTTTATCAAAATTTTCCTGATTCATACTATAAAGTTAAATTAAATATATATATATATTTTTTTTTTCAATAAAATTGATTTTTGTCCCTAATTTAAATTTTAAATCTTTTAAGTATTTGTAGTAAGAAAACAACTATTAAAATAAATCCTTAATAATAGAATATTTTATATTTGATGCTGAAATTATTGTTCACGTAAATGTTATAGCATAATATAGATTATGCTAGAAATTTGTTTCTAGTTAAAAGAAACTAATAATTTGTTTACTATAAGTATAAGTAAATCCAAAATTTAGACTATGAATAAAAACTAATTTCATGTTGTAATATAGTGATTGTATCAGTTCGATCAACATGGTTCCAACCTTGTTTGAGAACAATTGGCGCCACTATGGGACCGAGAGAATTAGTGTGAATAAGGAAGTAAATGGTGTCGACTAGAAGCATGGTGAACGAGAGAGCAGATGGGGGCTCTTGGTATCTCTATAGAGGGAGATGACCTGAAATGAAGAGAAAGAATGAGGAAGTGCAGCGAAAGAGCGAAGAGGAGATTCTTGCTCTCCAAAGGGAGAATGAAGAGATGAAAGGAGGTCCATCTATCGGACTGGGCAACCTACCTGGGAAGTCCTTTATCCACCCCACCGACCCTAGAACTATTGAAGAACCGAGGGCAATCCACACCCAGGAAACTGAGGGTGAGTCCAATCTGAATAGGTTAGTCCCTACGACCAGTACGTTGGACGTATCTCGCCGACATCCATTCACCGACCATATAATGGGGGCACAGCTGTCGGCTGTGTGGAAAGGTTTCAACATTGATCGGTACGACACACGATCGACCTTGATGAGCACATGGACGTGTACATCAGGCACATGAGCTTGTACACCTCGGGTAGCGCGGTCTTGTGTCGAGTGTTCCCAATCTCGCTGAAGGGAGTAGCCTTCAAACTAAGGGAGCATGAGGCTTCCTTAGTGTCCAAGTTCAGGAGGCTTCCTCCAAACTAAGGGAGCGGGCTGGTTTATGAGGCTTCCTCCAAACTCCATCGGCTGTTTCGAGACGCTAGTGTCCAAGTTCAGGACACAATTCGCTACCAGTCGACCACATCATCTAACTAAGGGAGTTGAAAGATAAGATTGAAGAGCTTATCCAAGTCGGCCATCTTCGTCAATTCGTATAAGGGAGTCGAGGTTCGAAATGGTCTCCAATGAGGGAATAAGTAACATGGCAGAGGGACTACACCCCTCAGAGGACGAGAGAGGATGATCGCTAACCGGAGCGTTAGCCAAGGAGGGAGAAGCCTTCTAGGAAGGAAGGGGGTGAAGGAAGGTGGTCGAGAGTTCATCAATATTGGGGGCTTCGCCGACAGAGGGAGTTCCAACAAGTGAACAACGTCTCGTTCCGACCGAGGATACCACTCATCACCTTCACTGATGAGGACTTCAAGGGTGTCGATCATTCACAGGACGACCCCATGGTCTTATCGGTTGATATATACAACTTTACTATCATGAAAACGTTGGTGGATTAAGGGAGTTTTGTGGACATCCTTTACTAAAAAACATTTAAGGAGACGAGGATAAACGAGGAGGAGATGAAGTTATATGATGATCAAGTGGTCGACTTCTCGGGTGAGAGAGTGGGCACCCGAAGCTACATCGACCTTTACACCATGTTTGGTGAGGGTAAGGCAAACAAAATTATCAAAATCCGGTATCTGGTGATAGATGCCAACACCTCTTACAACATCCTACTCGGTCGACCGTCAATCAATAAATTGAGGGTGATCATTTCCACCCCCCATCTAGCCATAAAGTTCCCATCGGCCTCGAGGGACATTCTGACAGTGCATGTAGATCAGAAAGTAGCATGGGAATTCTATGTGGCAAGCCTGAGGGTGGAGCCGACAAACCAGGATGTTGGCTACGATCAATCCCCCAAGCAAAAATCCTCTCGAGGACAAAAGTTCCCTCGAGGGTAAGCTCAGCTAGACCACAGGGAGCATACGATTGTTCTTGTTGACCTCGACCCACGGACGCCCGAGCTGAGGCTCGAAGCTAAGGAGGATCGAGTACCTCTGCTCAACGAAGATCACACCACCTGTGTAGGAACAGCGATAGCGGCAGTCGAGGCCAAGGTGATACACCAGGAATTGAAGAAGAACATAGATCTCTTTGCCTGGACGACATTTGATATGTCGGGGGTGAGCCTAGATATCATCACACACAGGTTGTCGGTTTACAAAGGTTGGGGGAGGAAAAAAGGTTGGCAGCAAGGGAAGAGGTCGAGAAGCTCTTGTCGGCCGAGTTTATACAAGAGGCCCGGTACACCAATTGGCTGGCCAATGTGGTCATGGTCTCCAAGGCTAACGAAAAATGGAGGATGTGTGTGGACTATACGAATCTCAACAAGGCGTGCCCAAAGAACTCGTAACCACTTCCTAGCATCGATCGGTTGGTAGATGGCACAACCAACCACAAAATTCTCAGCTTCTTGGACGTATATTCTGACTACAACCAAATAAGCATGCATCTGAGGGACAAGGAGAAAACCACATTCATGACGGATGGTGCGAACTATTAGTACGAGGTAATGTCATTTGGCTTGAAGAATGTTGGAGCAACCTACCAGAGGGTCATGGACAAGATCTTTAAAGGGATGATCGGCCGGAACATGGAGGTTTACGTAGACAACATAGTCGTAAAGTTGGACCCATGTGACCAACACATCAAGGACTTAGAGGAAGTTTTTAAGGCTATGAGGAGGAAGAACATGAAACTCAACCCCGAGAAGTATGTGTTCAATGTTGAGGGAGGCAAGTTTTTAGGTTTTATGTTAACCCACCGATGAATTGAGACTAATTCGGACAAATATCATACGATAATCGAGATGAGAAGTCTTCAAAACGTGAAAGAGGTGCAACAGCTCATCGGACGTCTTACCGTCCTCTCGAGGTTCGTCCCTTGGCTGGCCGAGCAAATGCGATCGATGGTGCAACTGCTTCGTAAAGCAGCAAAGTTCAGCTGGGATAAAAAGTGTTAAGAAATCTCCCAACAACTGAAAACGTTCTTATCCTCACTAGTGGTGATTCAGAAGTCGAAACCCGACCAACCAATGATAGTCTACTTGTCGGTCTCGGAGGAGGCAATGAGTGTAGTTCTCATGCAAGAGGTGGAGAAGGAAGAGCGTCCTGTGTACTTCGTTAGCCGAACACTCCACGTGGACGAGACGAGGTACCAGATGATACAGAAGGTAGCATTCGCCTTAGTCCTGACAATCAGACGAATGAGACCCTACTTCCAAAATCATACCATCACGGTAATAACTGACTACCCAATCTTTAAAATTTTATCTAAGCAAGATCTTGCAGGGCGCATGATAGGGTGGTTAGTAGAGCTCTCGAAGTTTGATATCCGGTATAAGCCAAGGGATGTAATAAAGTCTCAATGTTGAGCTAACTTTTAGGTCGTGCTAACTCCCTAGCAGGACCTTTCGGCTGAATGGACGGTGTATGTTGATGGATCATCCAACAAAACGACGTGTGGAGCTGGTGTCGTCCTCGAGGGTCCGGGCGACCTCATCCTCGAGCAGACACTTAAATTCGAGTTCAAAGCCACCAACAACCAAGCCGAATACGAGGCCATCCTAGTTGGTCTAAACTTGGCATAAGACACGGGAGCTCCCGCGGTAACGTGTAAAAGCAACTCCCATCAATCAAATAAAGAAGGAGTTCGATGTAAAGGAACCGTTGTTGCAAAGATACTACCATATGGTCTCCAACCTTATCATTTAGTTCAAAAGGGTAACGGTGGAGCACATCCGTAGGGAGGACAACACAAGGGCAGACACGTTGTCTCGGCATGCTACGACTAAGAAGAGTCACCACATATCTGTGGTACAGATTTGTTTAAAAAATCCCAGTGTGGGAGAGGCTGAATGCTTGGCCATAACCGAGGACGACACATGGATGACTCCAATTGTTAAATTCCTAGAGCTCGGCATATGCAAGTCAGAGGAAGAGAAGACGATAAGGCAACAATGTGCTAGGTATACCATGATCGATCAAGACCTCTACAAAAGATGATACTCTAGGCCACTACTGAAATGTATCACGGAACAAGCATAATACGTCCTTCAAATGATCCATGAAGGGGTGTGTGGGAGCCACTCAGGTGCGAGGGCTATGGCCGTAAAAGACCTCAGGACAGGCTACTATTGGTCGATCGTCCAGAGTGACGGTGTAGAATATGTGAAGAAATGCACTAAGTGTTAGGAGTATGGACCCTTGTCCCACCTCAAGCCCGAGACACTCCACAACATGATATCATGATGGTCGTTCGCCATCTGAAGAATAAACATCATTGGTCCCTTCAGCCCGAACAAAGGACTGACGAAATTCCTCTTGGTCGGGGTGGATTACATCACCAAGGGGATCGAGGTTGAGCCTATCGCCTCCTTTTCGGTCAAGAATGTCCAAAACATTGTGTGGAGGAGCATAGTGTGCCGGTTTGGAGTCCCCCGCACGATTATAACTGATAACGGCTGGCAGTTCATCAACCGAGGGCTTTAATCCTTTTATGAATACCTCAGCATAAAGTTAGTGACGAGCTTGGTCGAACACCCTCAGACCAATGGGCAGGTTGAAGCGGCAAATAAATTCATCCTTAACGAGCTGAAGAATTGAGTCGATACGACAAAAGGACAGTGGACTGAGGAGCTGATCGAAGTGTTATGAGCGTATCGCTACACGCCCCAAACTACAACACATGAGACACCCTACAGCCTAACCTACGACGTTGTGGCCATGATTCCGGTCGAGGGTAAGGGAGCCATCACTCAATAGACAAGTCTTCGATTTGTCCCTTAGTGAGGAGAGTCTGTCAGTCGAACTCTATCTCATAAGCGAGCTCTGAGATAGAAGCAGGATCCGTGAAATTGCATGCAAGCTCCGGGTGTCCAGGCGGTACAATGCGAAGGTTTGACCGAGATGCTTTCAGAAAGGAGATCTCATCTGGAGTATGTGAAGTGAAGCAAGGAAGACGAACGACAAGTTCTCGTCCAACTGGGAAGGCCCTTCCGGATACGAGATGTTGCAGCTAGGGGACATACCACCTAAAGTGGTTATCGGGAAAAATTGTAGCGAGGACATGGAATGCCACGCACCTCAAATTTATTACAGTTAAAATTAATAAAATTTATGCACTCTTTCCTCGCCCGACCATTTTTTCCCTAATGAGGATTTTCGGTCGGGAAGGTTTTAATGATGAATTTCTCTTTAAATGTGTATTTAAACATACAAGTTAAATTTACGTATTTTTCAACGCACAGTTTGGCCAAGGACGCATACTTTAACCGGTATTCCCTTTCGACATCTAAAGACTCAGTTCGGCTAAGGACGCATACCTTAACCGATATTCCCTCCCGATACCTAAAGACTCAGTTTGGCCAAGGACACATACCTTAAACAGTATTTCCTTCCGATACCTAAACACTTGGTTTGGCCAAGGATGCATACCTTAACCGGTATTCCCTCCCGATACTTAAAGAATCGGTTTGGTCAAGGATGATACCTTAATCGGTATTCCCTCCCGACACCTAAAGAATCGGTTCGGCCAAGGATGTGTACCTTAACCGGTATTCCCTCCCGATACCTAAAGACTCAGTTCGGCCATGGATGGGTATCTTAACCGGTATTCCCTCCCGACACCTAAAGACTTGGTCCGATGAAGAACGTCCATCCTGATCGATCGTACCTCCCGACATTCAATTACTTAAGTAAGATAAAACCTTATATATGGGTGTTCCGATCGATTAGCAATTAAATGTTAGTTATTATAACTTGTGCATTACGTAAGGCAACAATGACAAAGAACAACCGATGTATTGATTAAAAAAGATGAGGAGGCCAAACCCCGGATCCGGAGGAACAAAAATGAGGCCACATCCCGACCCCGAGGGAAAAAACATTAAAGACTAAACCTAGTGGTCTTCGTCTTCGTCTTCATTTTCATTCACAACCCTTGACGACGACGCCCGAAGCTCGACCAACTTAGCAAAGGTCACCATCCAACCCTCGTAAACATCTTTATTGACGTCAAAGACACCCTCTGCAGGTGGGCCCTTGTATAACAGGTGGGCCTATCGGACGACCGGGTTGAAGGTCTCGCCCAACATCAAGACGATATTCCCTTGTTGAGTGAGGAGCTTGTCCTTCAATGACACCTTCTTGGGCTCTAAGGTTGAGTTCTCCAGCCTTAGCACCTCCATGGCCTTCTCTAGCTCGGTTACCTTCTTCCTCTCGGCGTCATCCCGAGCCATTGCCTCGGTGCACTAAGCATTGCTCAGCTGGAGCTCAACCTCAACCTGAGCCACCCTCGACCCGTAAGCCAACACCGCTTCAAGAGACAACTTCAAGGAGTTGGTGGCTTCATATAACTCATGCTCAAGTCACGATATCTCTTCAACCTTTCGATTACAGGTATCAATGGCTAGCCGAGCCAACACAACCCCTTGACAGTGCAACTCGATGACGGTCGAGAGGAGTTCATTTTTAGGAACTAAGGAGAGGAGATTCTCCTCAGTCGGTGTCAGTCCAATCTGAACACCCCGTGAGAACTTAGAGTCACCTCCAATGAGCGCCAAGGGGTGCCAACAATAGCTTTAGATGGAGGATGTCAACCCATATTAGAGAAGGATGGGGGGGGGGGGGGGGGGGGGGGGGCGGGCGGAGCCAGCCGGGGGGGGGGGGGGGGGGGGGGGGGTTCTCTACGAACCTACCTTTCCCTCTCTTGAGACTTCTAACGCAAGGTGAACAGTTCCTAACTGACCTCATCTTCTCAAAGGCAAAGGAGGATTTCACTGGTGAACTATTTCGTTCAACCTTGGCGTTCTCACTCAATGGGGGAGGTGTTCTCTACGAACCTGCCTTTCCCTCTCTCGAGACCTCAAACGCAAGGGAACAGTTTGTAACTGACCTCATCTTCGCTCAAAGGAGAGGAGGATTTCACTGGTGAACTATTTCGTTCAACCTTGGCATTCTCACTCAAGAGGGGAAGGTGTTCTCTAAGAACCTTCCTTTCCCTCTCTCTAGACCTCTAACGCAAGGGAACAGTTCGTAACTGACCTCATCTTCGCTCGAAGGCGAGGGGGATTTAACTGGTGAACTATTTTGTTCAACCTTGGCGTTCTCACTCGAGCGGGGAGGTGTTCTCTACGAACCTGCCTTTCCCTCTCTCAAGACCTCTAACGCAAGGGAACGGTTCATATCTCCATTGTACAAAAATTCGAGAATATACTTCAATCGAAATTTATTGGGTGACCTCATCAAAAAACCCTTATAAGGGAAAATGAGCGTCCCCTAAGAACAATGTACAATGTTACTGTTCAACTGAAATCAAACTTGAGGTTGGTTGCATTCCATGTACGAGGAATCGTGCCTCCCTCTAGCGTCTCAAGCCTATATGCTCCATTCCCAAGGGCCTTTGTCACTCTGAAAGGACCAGTCCACTTGGGGGACAACTTGTTCTCTAGCTGGTATGGGTGGGCCTTTCGCATCACCAGGTCGGCGACCTGGAACTCGCGAGGCTTCAGCTTCGAGATGTACCTGTACTCCACCCTTCTCTTCAATGCTTCAGCTTTAATTCTCGCTTCCTCCTTGACTTCCTCCAATAGGTCCAGGTTCACCTTTCTCTCTTCGTTGAACTCTTCAGCCATGAAGTTCTGGAAGCGTGGCGAGATCTCCTGGATCTCTACTGAATCATCGCGTCCGACCCATACACCAAACTGAAGGGTGTCTCTCTAGTGGTGGACTGGGGAGTGGTGTGGTAAGCCCACACTATTCTAGGAACCTCCTCTGCCTAGGTTCCCTTGGCCTTCTCAAGCCTTCTATTCAAACCTCTGAACTCTGTTGGCAGACTTGACCTGCCCATTCGTCTAATGCGAACACCTACTTTATTCCAACCTCTGAACATAGCTTACCCAGTTGTTGCCTTGCAAACTGCATGCCATTATCAGACACACAACGTTGCGGTACCCCAAAGCAGTACACTATATTCTTCTACACGAAGTGCTGGATCTTGTGGGTCGTGATCTGCGCCACTGGCTCAGCTTCTATCCACTTCGAGAAATACTCTATGGCGACCACGAGGTACTTCATCTGCCTTATCGCCAAAGGAAAGGGCCCCAGAATATCGATTCCCCATGTATGGAAAGGCCAAGGGCTGTAAATCGACCTGAGCTCCTCTGGTGGCGCCTTGTGCCAGTCAGCATATTGTTGACACTGCTTGCACTGTTGTGCGTACCTCGTGCAGTGTTCACTTACGGTTGGCTAATAGTACCCCGCACGAATGGCCTTTGATGCTACAGATCGTCCACCAATGTGACTCCCACATATCCCTTCGTTGAGTTCCGCCATTATCCGTACGCATTGGTCTCCACTTACACATACCAAGATCGTATTTGTGAACCCATGTTTGAACAGCTCTCCGTCAATGAGAGTGTACTTGCAGAATTTTTCTTGAGTTTCCTGGATTTTGTGGGTTCCAACGGGAGTATCCCATCAACCAAGTAGCGCTTGTAGGGCGTCATCCATGTATCTCCTCCTTCGACCAGGCAAACCTGCATTGACTCCACCCCCAGGACTGGATATAGGCTTACCTTGGGAGTCTGGAATGTTTCCTAAGTCAATGACTGATGACTCCTTGGCCCTCCTCTTGTCGTGCTGACCTGATGCACCCCTACCCGGTTATCTGCGGTGAATGTTTAAGGTGTCTTTAGGGTTTCCTGTATGAACGTTCTCTGCCTGCCTCCCTTGCCTGAACTGACGAGCTTAGCTAGCAAGTGAGCTCGAGCATTCTGCTCTCTTGGGACATGCACCAGCTCGAACACCGCGAATGACCCCTTCAGAATCTAGACATACCCTAGGTAGGCAACCATCTGAGGGTCCTTGGCCTGGTATTCCCCAGTCACCTGACCTGTGACTAATAGGGAGTCGCCTTTTGCCAACAGACTCTGCCCTCCGATCTCCTTTGCTAATAGCATGTCAGCGATGAGGGCCTCATACTCCGCCTGATTGTTGTTGGCCTTGAAGGCGAACCGTAGGGCCTGCTCAATCGAAAGCCCGTTCGGTCCCTCCAAGATGACACCTACCTCACTGCCTTGTTGGTTAGAGGACCCGTCTACAGAGAGCACCCACTGGACATCGAACTCTGAAAGTTTCACTGCCCATCGTACCATCCTTCCCGCCACGTCCGATTTCTGTAGCACCTTACGGATAGGCAGGTATGTCATCACCAATACCGTAAAGCTCTAGAAATAATGGCGAAGTCTCCTAGCTGAGAACAACACCGCCAGGTTGCCTTCTCTAGGGCTTGGTATCTTACTTCAGGCCCTTGCAATACTTTGCTTACTAAGTATATAGGCTTTTGCACTTGGTCATGCTCCTGCACCAGGACCGAACCGATCGCCCGCTCCGTCACAGTGAAGTACAGGCGAAGTGGAGTACCTAGTTGTGGCTTGCACAACACTGGGGGACTGGATAAGTACTCCTTCAGCTTGAGGAACGCCTCTTCGCACTCCTAGGTCCAGATGAACCTGTTGTTCCTCCTCAGACACTAGAAGTAAGGGTGACCCTTGTCTCCTCCAGCTGATACAAATATGGACAGAGCGACCATCCGCCCTGTTAACTGTTGCACCTCCTTCACCGAGACTAGGCTTGTCATCGTAAGGATTGCAGCGCACTCCTCAGGATTCGCCTCTATCCCACGCTCCGTGAGTAAGAAACCTAAGAACTTACCGGCCTCCACCCTAAACACGCACATTCGTACACGTAGGCTTGCACATTTCGCCCTATCATGAGCGCGAGCACACTGTCCATCAGCCTCTGGTAAGTGGCGCCTGCATTCTTCAGTCCGAAGGGCATCACTGTGTAACAGTAACAAGACAGCTCTGTCATGAACGCTGCCTTGCACTCGTCCCTGGTGTGAATCTTGATCTGGTTGTACCCGGAAAAGGCATCCAGGAAGCTGAGCATCTTGCAGCCCGAGGCACTATCTACCAAGGCGTCTATGCTTGGTAGAGGATAGAAGTCCTTCGTGAACGCTTTGTTGAGGTCGGTGAAGTCTACACACATTCTCCACTTCCCGTTGGCCTTCTTCATTAAGACCACGTTGGCCAGCCACTCAGGGTACTGGATCTCCCTTATGTGGCCGCCACTCAACAGCTTCTTCGTCTCTTCTTTAATGACCTGCCGCCTCTCTTCATTGAACTTGCTTCTTCTCTAGCGGACAGGCCTGACCTTGGGGTCCATGGTGAGGCGGTGGCACAGGAAGTCTGGGTTTATGCCTGGCATGTCCGAGGTGCACCATGCGAAGGCATCTAGATGTCGTGCTATGACCTCGGCAATTTGATACTGTGCTGCTTGGCCTAGTGATTTGCCAAGCTTGAACGTCCTACCTCCGATCTCCCTCTCCAGGACTTCCCCTGCTAGTTCGGGTCTCCTATCCCGGGCTTTTAGCCTCCTTTTAGCCTCCTTCTGATCTGACTTGATGGTAATCACCTTCCCTCCTAAGTTAGGCAGCTTCATCTTCATGTGCCTCGTCGATGCCACCGCCCTCAGTCTTTTCAGCGTGGGTCTACCCAACAGTAAGTTATAACCAGAGGGGGCATTGACGACGAGGTACCTGATTTTCTCCGTACGGGACGGGACACCATCTGTGAATGTGGTTCTCAGCTCCAAGTTCCCACGCACCTCCACCTGGTCTCCCGCGAAACCGTACAGGAAGCCAGTATAAGTCCTTAGCAGGTCAGGTGACAACTGCAGCTTGTTGAAAGTCATCCAGAACATCACGTCTGTCGAGCTTCCCTGGTCCACCAGCACACGGTGCACCTTTCTCCCCGCGGTCACTACTGAGATCACCACCGGGTCATTGTCATGGGGGACAACATCTCGAAGGTCGGCCCTGGTGAAGACAAGGTCGATGTCAAGGGCGTCGTCAGCCTCTTACGCCTCTACCGACATCACTGCTCGTGCATACTTCTTCCGCTGAGAAGCGGTGCACCTTCCTCTTGAGAAAACCCCCAGCGATAGTATGGACCTCGTCATGCACGGGTATCTCGTGCCCCTGATCTTCCTCCAACCCCGCCAAGTAGTCATTCAGGAAACCACTCTTCACCACTCATCTAACTGGTGTCCCAATGCCAAGCAGTTGCGTATGGGGTGGCCAAACGCTTGATGGAACTCGCACCAGACACTTTTGTTGGGCCCTAACTTCTTGTCAGACTTAGCGGGTATCTTCAATCTCTCCGCTATATTGGGAACGGCGATCAGGTCCTTCAGTTCCACCACGAATTTGTGCCTTGGTGGCACATTCTCCCTTGCGTGTCCCCTAGTTTGGGGCTCTCTGGGCCCATAAGGTTGCTGCTTCGCTGGAGCCCTCTTCTCTGTCGTTGCCTCATGCACCCTCAGGGGTTGAGGTCGACCTAGTGCTCGTGGGCATGTGGGAACAACGCACGTGCACTTCTCGTTGACTTCTCCCTCCGTAGCAATGTGAGCCACCGCTCGACGCCTTATCTCGCCGAAAGTTTTGGGGCGGTTCCTGATGAGCGACTGATCCTGCCGGCAACTTGAACGTGGGTGAATCGCTTCGTAACACTTTCTGCCCTGTCTTCGCGACTGCGTCTCCTGAAGAATCACCTTCTGAACTCCCTCTCTCAGATGTCTTCAAAATG
>Ga0123342_1001972_pt1 | contig 34443 bp, 13 predicted proteins | sample Turbeawhitnodule_FD_89960 | JGI IMG/M metagenome (GOLD analysis project Ga0123342, IMG submission 89960) | Root nodule microbial communities of legume samples collected from Mexico - Turtle bean Mexico white nodule | ecosystem: Host-associated > Plants > Roots > Nodule | place: Mexico: Nepantla... | reverse complement strand
AAGTTGTTGATATTTGAACAATTTAATTATTTAAGTTTATGCATTGTTTATATTAATTTTAGTATGTTTAGTTTTGTTATTTGTTCGCATATGCTGATATTTATTTCTTATATATTAATATTTGTTTTGTATTTTTTTTACTTATAATTACATTTATATATATATATATATATATTTAATTATATAAATTATATTATTATTTATTATAGTAAGGGAAACACATGTCAATTAAATCAACAAAACTTAGCAGAATGAAAGAATTTTTGTAAGTTAAATTATTTCAAAGAAAACGATAAAAATTGTTTTTGAAGTAGATGTTAACATATTAAATAATTAAATTAAAGTTACTCGCCTTTAGGATGAATAATTTTTTTTTTACATGACGGTTTATTGTTATTTTCTCAAAATTTGTTACATGACGGTTTATTTAATGTCATACTAAAATAAAAAATTGCAATAAAAAATTCCTAAATCATTTAAAATTCTAAATAAATACAAATCCTAAATTATTGAAAGTCATACTTAAATAAAAATTTACAAAAAATAAAATTCCTAAATTATTCAAAATAAAATTCCTAAATTATTTAATGTTCTACTTAAATAAAATATCTGAAATAAATAAAATTATTATATTATACAAAATATTAATAAATAATAATTCTAAATTATTTAATTCTCTACTTAAATAAAAATTTGAAACAAAATAAAATTTCTAAAATATCCAAATTTTAAATAAACACAAATCATAACTTATTTTATATGATACATAAATAAAATTTCAAAAGTTTTTAAAAATCCTAAATAAATAAAAAATAAAAATTATTTTATGTCCTACTTAAATAAAAATATAAAATAAATAAAATTTCTATGTTTTTCAAAATTTTAAATAAATAAAAATCCAAAACTTTGTAATGTCGTTAGATAAACATAAAAAATCAATAAAATTTTTAAATTAATCAAAATTCTAAATAAATTCACATACTAAATTATTTAATGTCATTCTTAGATAAAAATTTAAAATTAATAAATTTTAAGTTTTCAAAATTCTAAATAAATAAAAATTCTAAATTATTTTATTCCTGCTTAAATAATAATCTCAAATAAATATTGTAATAAAATAATATTTTTTAAATTATTTTACTTAAAAAATGAAAGTTATTGTAATTTTGGATTTGAATAGGACTCATGGATATTTATTTTTACTGTTATGTTTATGCTTATTATACTGTTTTATTTATGGTTTTCTTTATAATATTTGTTCTTCCTGATACATAAAATAAGTTATATGATATTAAAGTTAAAGTTGTTTTTTAGATTTCACTTACAACAGGATTTTGCTGGAATTTGGTGAGCTCAAGACATGAAGTTTTTTTTATTTTATTATTGTTGTAAATAGAAATTGAGAACGTATAATTCAGAATTTTGTAATGTGTAATTTATTTATTAATTTAATTTGGATGTTTTCTATTTTTAATTTTTAATTTATTATGTTTATATTTATTACTCTCTTTATTTATGATTTTATTTATAGTATTTGTTCTGCCCATGTAATGTCATATACATAAAATAATTGTTTTATTATTTAACTTACAACATTAATTTTTTATTTTATTTTTATAATATAGTTTAAATCTGACGTAATTTTTTATATCAATAGAAACATCAAAAACAATTTTATAAGGAAACAAAAAAAAAATCATTTTTATGTTGTGAAAAACGTAATAAACACAGAAGCAATAATATGAAGAACAATAGAGGAAACAAACCAATAAAGAGATGAAAAGAATCGACATAAATGATAAAAGTAAGGAACTTTGATAAAAAAAAACTCAAAAAATACCATAAAAAAACAGTAAAAGAAAATAGTATAAAAAATTATTAATATAGTAATCATACTTCATAAATAATTCTACCTGTATATCGGGTTAGTAACCCTAGTATTATGTACAAACGAAGATTTAGCATAGATTGTTTTTTTATGTCCACGTGCATAGCTTTGTATGATTTAGTGTCTTTACTAAATTTTTTAATTTATCAAATATTTAAAATTTGTATATTTTTTTAATGGAATCTTCCTGTTTAATTTTTTTATTAAACAAGTGACATATTTATTATTTTGTTTCTTTATCTCGTTATAGATTCTTCAGATGTTAAGATACATAAGATACACAAGATTTTATAAAATATAATATAAAACTTAATTAAACCATCCTGTTATAATATTTAATTAAAGCAACACTTTCTTATTTGGAAAGCATGGAACAAATAAGCAAAGATGAGAAACATTAGAGAATAAGAAGTAGAAGGATGATATATCATCAAGAACTAGTTGGTTAATAATGGAAGACGTAGACGTTGTACTCAACAACAGCATCCCCAGTCTTAGTATCAAACGTGTGAGTCTTCGCCTGAGCATACCCACGTGCAAACCGGAAAGCCCTGCTTCCTCCAACGATTGGCATTTCCCTCACGGTGGAGAACACCGCATTCCGCCCCAACAAGCTCAGCGTGCTGCCATTGTATTTACCTTCCGTGAACACGAAGTTCATTACCATCAACAGGTCCAATTCGTATTGGGCCGCAGATCCGTATACTCCTTGGGCCTTTCCCACTAGTTTGGATCCAGGTTCGGGGCCCACGGTCAATGGGTCGTCGATCATCGCTATGAATCCGAAAAGCGTGGAGGAAGAGTTGGTGGAGGCGGCCTCCGCCACTCTGACGGCGGTGGGGTTTGGGCCGCTGACAATGTCGTGGAAGAAGAAGTGAAGGTGGCTGAGCTTCTCTTTCTTGAGTCCCAAAGACTTGGGAGATAGGTTTCGGTAGAAAGTAGGGGATTTTGCGACAGCCAATGAGAAGAGCAGGTTAAGAACAATGATGGTGAAAATGGCTATGAGGCTCTTGGAGTTGGCCATTGCAATGAGAGGGAAAAGTAAATTTTGTGAGGAATTAACTTTCTATCAGCAATTTATAAAGTGCAGAATTGGAACCAATGAACTGGGAGAACAGTTATCCCAACAAAAGTTATAGTTTTGACAACTAAAACAACCATCTACATCCAAAGTTATATAACTAATCCGAGCAATGATATATCATGATATAAAAAATAATATTTTTATTATTTTATATAAAATAAAAAATTTAAACAAAGAAATAAAGTTGTATATTGAAACAAGATGGTTATATATTGAAACACGATGGTTAATGTATCATTTTTGAACTAAAAGTAAAGAGTTTTAATTAAAATACATAAAAATTATCAAATTCAATAGTTGTTAGTTGTTAATAAGTATCGAAATCGATGATGATTTTCTTACATATACGTGGAATCAAAAGTTTTGATTATTATTTATTGTAAAAAATAACGAAATTTATGATGATTTCCTGAATTACTTTACTCGTATTAATCACATATGAACAATTAATTAAAAAATAAGTTTTAAATTTAAATTTATTTCTCTTCCATACTCTAATATAAGTAAAAACAAAATTAAGAGAGTTTAGGATTTAGGATTTAGGGTTTAAGGTTTAGTGTTTAGGGCTTGTTGTTCTTACCTTTACTTTACTTTCACTAGCTTACCCTTGTTTTTCTTGTTGTGTTTGAATTGTGATAACGGTAGTATATACACAAGCATATGATCATATAGGTGCTGGAGAACTTGGAAGGCTTTAGATTCTGGTTATGAGTTATGAATTGTAAATATTTGTATTTCTATAAGTCCTAATCATGTATTAGGAATTTTTTTAAAATACTCTAAGTTTGTATACAAATCTATAGAACTTGTATTATAATAGTTAGAGGTATTTTTGGGATGTTACAAGATGTCTATGAAAGAAAGTGTTGAAATCTAAGTATTGGACATGATGATCCCTAAACAGGTAGTAAGGTGAGATTAAGGGTGGACAAAAAATCCAAATTGTCAAATTCAATCTATAATTATCAAAATCCATATTTTTTTAATCCATTTAAATGGATCTCAAATCCAAATCCATATTTTTGGATTTTAAGTCCAATCCATTTAATTGGATATGGATTAGATGTAGATTGGATACATTTTTGGATTATCCAAAATGAATTTTGGGTTACATTTTGACTTGGCCCCAACCTTGATTAAGTCAAATCAATCTGGGTCCAGGTCGAGCAAAGTCAGCCCAAGTCCATGTCGAACCGATTCGGTCCAAGCCAAAGTCGAGATGTTCAGTTCGGGCCAAACTCGAACAGAGTTGGCCCGGGCAAAAGTCGATTTAATCTAATTTACAAATTGAATTTAATCTAATTGAAATGGATTTGATCTAATTTACAAAGTGAATTTAATCTAATTTACAAAGTGGATTTAATCTAAATTTAATCCACTTTAAATTATTTGAAAAAATCCAAATAAATTTGATAAGTTAAAATAGATATGGATTTTAAATTTAATCCATTTGTTTGAATTTGGATTGGATCTAGATTAGATTTTAAAGAATCCAATGCTTGACCACCCCTATCCTAGGTGAGATTATGGAATGATAAGATAGGTGATAAAATATTGTTAGATAAATATCCAAGATTATATGTGAATTAACTAAATAAGGAGGTTGGTGAAATGGGTGTTTAGAATGAGAATACATGGGAATGAAGGTTAAAATGGAAGAGATAATACTTTGATTGAGAGAGGAGTATATGCATTACAACAAGAACCAACGAGTAGTATTACGTATAAACAAAGAGAGGACAAATGGGTGAGGAGGGGAGTGAGTCCCTAATTTTTACTGTAGAATATGTATATGTTCAATTATATAAGGAACCATAGGGGAAAAGGCAAACATATAATATGCTATGGAATTTGAATACACTTTTATAAGTACAACACTTTGCATGGAAATTTATGTTTAATAGGGTAGTCACAAAAGATAATTTATATCAGAGGAAAGGGGTGAAGGTAGGCAATAAGTTATGTGTAATGTGTGAAACCAATGAAGAAACAGTGAACCCTCTATTTTTTCAAGGCAATATTATAATGAGAGTGTGGTATCTATGTGCATTAAGTGGATTGATATAAGTCCAACACAACACCCCCTTACCTAAGAAACTCCAACAATTTGCATTACATCAATTGAATACCAAAGAAGATATAATATGGAGATATGTTTGCGTTGCACTGTCATGGAATATTTGGAAATTAAGAAACAATATATTATTTAGGAAGACAAAGAGTAGGCATAGAGGAGAATTTTTTTTGTTCGACTCAAATAAGTGCTTGATCTGGATTGTAAACAAATCTTAAGGCAAAAATTTCATATTCATAATGATGTTTATATCCGAAATAGTGCATAAAGTCTATACAAAGTCTATGTAGTAAGCATAATCTTAATAGAGGAAAAGGTAGCTAAACACGGAGAATATTGTAGTGAGGAGAAGTTACTGAAATCACTCTATATGTACTCTGCTAAAAATAATTCTCATCAAGAGGTCACTGTGACACTGAGATGTCCTTAGAAAAGAAGGGGAATGGAGGAAAATATCACAGGTTTAGACTAGTAAAAAGGAGGAATTGAGAATAGGAACAGGGAAAAGAGAAAATGAGTGTTAACTATTTGTGTTCATAGAATGATGGTCTATCTAATTTTGCAGGTGCAAAGAATACTTGCACGAAAATATAGCCATATTGTGTTCAAGGAGTGGTGGTGTGTTTAATTTTGCATGTGTTAAGATTACACAAGAGCAAGAGGTAGCACAGAAATATAATCCAACCTTGAAATCGTGATATGAACAACGACAAAAATAAGAGAATATGAATCCTTGGCTGCTGGAGCATTAAAAACATCATTGATCGCTTCAAGGGGACTAGTAGTGGTAAAAAGACCCAATTTCAGTTGACAACGGAGAAAATGTATGATTAAGGCAACAATTATAATAAATGTAATGGTGGCAAAAACAACTGGAACTATGCAACATTTTTTGGTTGACACATGTATTAGTTAAAGCATCAAGAAAAACTGTTGCAAAGTAAACGGGGCTAAACTCATAACAAAGGATTAAGGAGTGAAGCATGGGATTAAAGCAGTATAAGGGAACTCCATTGCATTAACAAAATGAAAAAGGTTACAACAGGATAAATCTTATGAATATGTTTGTGTTTTGTAGGCATATAACTCATGGGTAAGGAGTTCTTTGAGGGTTAATGTTTGATTATGAAAATGGTAGATAATCAATTAGAATAATCATTAGACATGTACATTCAGATACCCTAAAATATAAATTTTTTTATTAAATAGTAATTAATTTTAAAAATAAAAAATAATTAATTACTATATTGACTAAATTAAATATTAATTTATAAACTAAAAATTTATTGGTATCTAAAATAGTTTTTATTATTAATAAAAAAATATTATAAACTAGTTGCTATCTAATTAACTATCAAGATTTTATCTATCAACTTTTAGAATATAAATAAAAGTAATTGATAGCTAAAAAACTTTAGTAGTTAGTTAGATACCAATTTAAAAACTAGTTTATAATATATTTTTATTCAATAAATTTTTAGTCTATAAAATAATATCTAATTGAGTTAATATAGTAACTTACCTTTGTCTCTAAAATTAGTTTATATTTAATAATTTTTTAGTGTTAGTGTCTCATCTAAATATATATATATTCCATACTGATTAAAAACATATTTACATTAATTTTGTGTTTTCAACTAATATGACCTTTGTTTACTATTTTGACATAAATATTTTTGTTTATATTTATTTTGGTTGATTATAGTTGCATTAGATTCTACATTTTAAGGGTTTTAAAATAGACATATTGTTAACTCGATTTGGAGTCACTATAATAAAATTACTAGATAACAACTAAATTCAGAGACCAAAAATACTTAGTCACTATATTAGTCACTATATTGACTAAATTAGATACTAAAAAATTATTGGTATCTAAAGTAGTTTCTATTATTAATAAAAATTTATAAAATGATTTCTAAATTGGTATCTAAATTAGCCACCTAAGTTTTAGCTACTAATATTTTAGTTTCTAAATTAGTCTATAAAAGATTAATAAAAACTAATTTAGAATATAAAGTAATAAGTAGCTAAAACATTGGTAGCTAATGATTAGATACTAATTTAGAAACTATTTTATAATTTTTTTATTAATAATATAAACTACTCTAGATACCAATAATTTTATTAGTTTATAAAATGGTCTCTAATTTAATCAAATAATAACTAATTATTTTAATTTCTAAAATCAGTTTTTATTTAATGATTTTCTTGTAGTGAGTTTTCTATTTTTTTTTTACAATTTTTAGAAGTTGAGACAAATTTGCTGAATTTTTTTATAAAGAAGTCCATACAAATTTGTTTTTCTTTGGAATTTTGTAATTATGTACTTAATTAGTTACTTCAAAATTCAGAGCATATATAGTTTAAAATGTGTTCTAAACACTTAGAATAAAATCATCTGTTTATTTTTCAGTTTCAGAAATTATTTTTTAATTTTCGAATTTGACTCTTCATTTTCTTCTCTTATTTGTGTTTTCTATTCTTTATCTATAAAGACTTAACTTTTTATGACCAATTCATGGAATTAAGTTCTGATAATTAAACAATTATTAGATTAAATGATACCTTATTTTTTTTTATTTTTATAACTGATTTAATTAATTAATTGTTGAAACTTGAATCTTAATCTTTATATAATTATGATTAGAAGAACTATTTGGTTCTTAAATTTATAAATTGACCTTTCTTATTTTTATTATTATTTTTACCAATTTGGTTGTGTATTCAAGTTTTGTTTTACTTATTTTTTCAATTCCTAAACCCCTAAGTTAACTTCTATAGTAAAAGTTATAAATTGAAGACAATTGATAGGTATATTGTCAATCAAATTAGATTAGAATGTATTTTATATTATAATTTTTTTAAAACTTAAATATTTTTTATTTCAAGATAGACATTAAAAATCACTCAAATTAAAGAAAATGTAGCATTTACAAGGAATTATGCTCGTTTTCAGGATAAGATTGAGATTTCTAGGGCTATTTCAGTTATTAAAGATTTAACTTATCTAGTGGGGAAATTGTCTAAAGCTTCAATGAAGAATGATATGATGGATTTCAGTGTGATTAAGTTTTTTGGTATTAATACTCGTACTGGTAAAGTTCTTCGTCCTCTTCATGTTAGATGAGAGTTTCTTTTACCAGGTTGGGTTAAAATTAACACTGATGGGGTTGCTAGGGGTTATCCAGGTCTTGCCACTTGTGGAGGTATTTTCCGTGGGAGTATGGGAGTGTTTATTGGAGTTTTCTCTGCGTTTCTTGACGTTCAAACTATTTTGGTTGCTAAATTTTATGGAGTTATATATGCTTTGGAGGAAGCTCAAAAGTTGGGACTTACTAATGTCTGGCTGAAATGTGACTCTGCCTTGGTTTGTGTTGCGTTTACTACTAGGAAAAATGTTCCTTAGATGCTTCGTAATTGATGGAATACTTGTCTTAATTACTGTAGAAAAATCAGGTTTAGGGTTACTCATATTTTTCATGAAGGGAATGCGTGTGCTGATAAGTTGGCTAATTTATGATTGATTCATAGAGAATCATTTCATTGGTATAATAGACTTCTATCTAGTATGTTCTTAGAATTCTTTATTAATAGGTATAGTCTACCTATGTATCGTTTTTGTTAACATATGAGTTTTGATCTAGTCCCCCATATTTTTGTATTTTTTTTTAATAATACATTTTTCAAGTGATGACAAATGATTGTTATTACTTGAGGTGTTAGCCTAGTTGAGATGTCAAGTAGCATAATGATACCTAACATGAAATTTTTATTAAAAAAAATGCACTTAAAAAAATCATCAAACTCTTAAGCTAATAATTACTTATACTTGTTTTACTTATAGATTTATTATTTTAGTTAATTTGTAGGTAATTTTGTTTTCCTATAAATTTTCTTGTGTTATTTATAAATTTCTATAATAGATAATAACATTTTTTTTATAATAGTTTTAGTTGCTCCAAATTTTTTTTAATGTTTTATGACACGCCATCCCATAAAACACAATACTCATGGTACTTCAGAGAAAGTAGTTTAGGGCCTGGAGCTTCAAGTGATATTTTTAAAGGTCATAAAGACAACTTTATTAGTTTCGCTAATTTTATTGGCTAAAAATATTCTTTAGTTGCTGAAATTTCATTTTTGTTTTGGAACACTGAAAAAATGAAATGACACTTTTTATAAATTGAATGAGACTCTAAACTTTTTGCAATGAATTTATTGTCTCTGGTGAGTTCAAGCTCAATTAATGGAGAAAATACATAATTGTTTGTCTTTCTGTTAATTTCCATTACTCTCATATTTTTAGAGATGAGAACACTTATACCGATAGTTTGAGTTAGATACTAATTAAATATTCTTCTATATATGGTGAAATCTATTGTCCTATTTTCTAGCTTATAACTTTATTAGAAATAGGACGGGTTTCTTTTTGTTGTTTTGCTTAGCAAATTATATTTTGTCTTTCATGAATTTTGGGCTAGTCTATTTCTTATACTTTTCTTTGATTTTCTGTTACTTCATTGATCAATTATGTACTTTAGCACATCATAACTTTTCACTTAAAAAAATATGTGAGTAATTTCTACTATATCATTGTTATATACCCTTATTACTTTATTATAAAAAAAAACTAATTAACTAATTATTTGTGGAAATATATATATATATATATATATATAACTTTTTACTATATTTAATATATACGCACACCGAAATTTACTATATTTAACTTTTTTTCTAGGATTAATATATATTTATTACACGAGTAAAAAAGCTTTCTATACATTTCTATTTCATCTAATAAGCGGGTAATTAGAGATATCTAACAAAATGATGAAAATACAGATATTTTTAAATGCGTTTTTGGCGTTCATAATTTTATGATTTATACATCTTTGACATTGTAAATTACGTAGAGCTTTATTTTCTTATTTAATTTAGTCCATGTTTTAAAATGATGGTGACACACAAGGATGCTTATTGAAGTCACCACACGAGGTTCCTTTGAATCCTAGATCAATGCAAATTTGCCATTGGTTAATAAAGGCATCTAGACAGTGAGAATTATTCAAGCTCACAATTCATATACGTTTTACTTCTGCAGGAAACTATTAAATAAATGTCAGTAATCCTTATTCGGTGGATATATTTCACTCCCTCCCTACAAAAATTTCATTTCATTCATTAATTGATTTTATTCCAACCCGGTTGGGTTTAAGATAATTAATCTTTAATAATTATTATGTGTATTTATTAAAAGAACAAATTATTATTAATATATAATTAATTTTGAAAGGAATCTCTTATTTATTTATTTATAATTTTATTCTATAAATTTAAAATATTCTTAATGACTTCTTTAATGTTAATGGTATAATTCTCTACACCTCAGAGTTACTAAAGACCAATAATCAATTACTTTAAACAATCACCAAGTTTAAATAAAATTAAATTTTTGTATTAGAACTGTTATCAATACAAGAGTTAACTGACTATTTATTAAATATATATATATATAATAACTTCAAAATTACTGTTTTTAAGCTTATATAAAATTTTAAAAAAATAATTAAATATAAACCAATTTTAGAGAAAAAATAATTAATCACTATATAAACTAAATTATATATTATTTTAAATATTATAAAATTATTGATATTTAAAGTTATTTTTATTATTAAAAAAATTATAAATTAATTTTTAAATAGGTATCTAATTAGTTACTAAATATTTTACATATCAATATTTGTTTAGTCTCTAAAATAATATTTAATCTAGTCAACTTAAGATGGCAAAGCAGGCTGACCCGCCCCGCATAGGTCCGCCTCGCATTTGACCCACAAAATGTGGGCTGGGTTGGCTTGCCCCACGTAATGAACGTGGACTGCGGATTTGTGGGTTAGCTCGCATATTTTTTTTTTTTAGAAATTCAATGAAAATATTTTTTACATTTTGATTTTGAAAAATTGAACCTATTTGTTACTATCAAACTTCAAAAAAAAAAGTCCATTTCAAACATATTCCAGCATCAATGATTTAATTAAGATAAAAATCAAATATCAATATTCTTTCATTTAAAAAACATTAAAAATAGTTAATTTAAAAACATTAAATTTAAGCATAAAGGAGAGAATAGTTATTTGGATGTAATGCGAGACTTTTACAAGTGTTTTAATATAAATTATATTAATAGAATAAATTTGTATCATAGAAATACTTATCTTCAATATAACGTAATACCTTTGAATTGAAAATTATATTTAGTTGTTAGCCTAACTACAAAAAGAAACACATAAATATTTTATTTGTTTTCTTTAGAAGTTTTACTAAAATCCATTTATAATTTAATCGAAAACAATTATATAGTGATTTGAGTAATAATTAATTGTATTAATTAAAAATTGTGTAGAAATATTTAAAATAACATATAAGTTGTATACGATTTTGGTTGAGTCTTGCATTTTTAATACTGTTTTATTTTATTTTAAAATTTGAAGTTTAAGTTGAGTAATAAAATACTTGTACCAATATCATGTAGATTTACCAGTAAATACCATATTAAGTCTAAACGCATTTGATGATTAATTTTCCTTTCAATTATAAACAAACATTAGATGTAAAAAATTATATTGTTCTCGCAATATTATTATAGTATTTCAAAAAACCTATTTTTTTTTACTGTCCTGCGAACACACACAAACTTTTTTTTTTTCTTTTTGGGTCAGCAAGCTAGTCCACCCCACCCCGCTGATGGTCTGTGCAGGTTATGCGGGACGGACTACAATAGGTCAGTGGGTTGAAAAATTGAGTTTGTCCCGTGTTTTTTACTAGTCGGTCACAGGCGAGTTCGCATGAACTAATTATTTTTTTTTAAAATTAATTTTTATTTTGTAATTTTTTATAGTGAAATAACATGTAAGGACGTGGGATTTGTTTGAAAAAGGGATGAAACTTTGACACTGTTCTTTTACCTTCATTTGATAAATAAAGATATTATTATTTTATTTTAAAGTTCTATTCATATTTATTTTTATTAATTAAATATAATATTTTATTATTGAAAAAGTTGGAAAGTGAAATAAGACAAAAATGTAAGTATCAAAGAATAAATTTCTCTTATGTGTTAGGTACAAATTTGGGTATCTGTTGTCATAAATTTTGTGTTGTCAAGTAATAGATTATCAAAGTTTTAGGTCGTTTTTTTTTACAATGATCACACTGAAGTTAAAACTTATAATTTATTATTACTATTTGATCCAAATGAGTTTCTTGAAGCAGCTAGGTTAAGTATTATTATTATGAAACATAGATGTCCTCCATATCTTGGAGAAGGAATCTCCTAGCCCCACTCATTGAAATGAGCACCACCAAAATCCAAGCCATCTAATAACATCTCTTTCTCTCACTATGTATATATATCAGACACAAAAGCAAACGTACAGAAGATTGAAAATAAAGATGGTAGTCTAACTACCATGTTCATTTGTTCCTTGATAAATCCCTTTCTTAAGGGGTTGGTTTTGTCACTTTAAAGTCAAAAGCCCTCAGTCTATCACTGCCCCTGAATGATGAGATTTAATTAATTTGCGTTTGCAGACAAGACATTAATAAGTGACCCATGTCTCCCTAGTATGGGACGTTTACTCATCAACTTAGTAATTAACTCGTCACTTCAATTTTCAATTATCACCTACCCATTACATCATTTCTCCTCCATCATTTTACGTCCTTTAATTAATCATTGATTCTCCTCCGTAAGGGAATAATACATAGGTTAAAAAAAAAATAACAGCACCCTTTGAGTCAAATCCAGTCAACCTAAATTAACCGTAAGGAACACCAGAACAAGGACTGACATCTTCTTGCAAATGTCGCTTCTACCATTTATAGATTTATAGAGAGAGCAAGAAAGCTAGAGAAGTATATGATTGAGTGTTTATTAATTGAATACGATATATATTGGGTAGTTTGTCTCCTAAGCCCTAGGTCTCATAGAAAAGAGGTTTAATTAAGCATAAAAGAGTAAAAGACATAAAAAGCAGATAGAAAGACATCCACATGTCTTTTTCTCTCCTTATAATGCACTGGAAACTAAGAACTGACTAAGAACAAAAGGAGCATAAAGGTGTAGTATGAAGACGTTGGATGTTAATTTTGGAGAGCGATGGTGCCAGCAAATGGCAATGAAATATCATTTTCTCATCTGCAAAACTTTAGCAGATATTATCGAACGTTGTCCACACAGCATTCAATCTGAACCCACCTCTGTCGGCACTATACCTGTTCGGCAACGTGCAAGAATTACGCACACGTGTGTTCGGACAAAATGTTCATGCGCGCTCAACTGTTTGAACGCTTTACATGATCCCCACACGAGTGGACAATTTTCTCAGCTAGTGCAGGCCGAGAGTGACGTGAGTGAGTGAGTGAGTCACTATGCAAAACCAAAGTAGTAGAACTTAGCACATATTGATTAAAAAGTTTCATAGTTACAAAACTCAGAACTAGTTGATCATATATAAACCAAAAAAGTACGTTGTTTGTGTCGTTAATGAATAATCAACTTTTTAAAATGATTTAACTTTGTTTTGTTGTTATTGGTTTCTAAATTATATGTCTTTATAATCCTTTAACTGAAAATCATATGATTCTAGTCAATTTTAAGATACCCAAAAACTATTTAGATCCGATTTTGCAAAAGCTATTATTTTAAGTTTAATCATAGCTTTATCATGATGTTCTTTTTTAATTAGTTTGATTGTTATGCCAAAAAACAATCAAATCAATCTCTATACATGGAATCATTTCATATCCATTCTCTATGTGCTATTGGACTAAATTGTGGTCCCTACATGTTCTCAATATTAGTTCGTTAACTACAAATTAAATCAAGAATAAACTCAGATACCGGTTTGAAAACAATAAATTGAAAAGAAGTATTACATACGATGATTAAAGATTGGCTTAATTATATCTATATAATAAACCATAATACCATATATCTAAAAATCTTCCTTCAATTTTACTGTCTCCCACATCTACCTTGTTGTATGGAAGAAGGGAGTCATCTTTTAACCGTAAAAAGCTAAACGACTCGAATAAGACTACTAAAAGTAAAGTTTTAGACCCACAAAAAAATATATTTACGATTAGTTCTTATAGAACATAAAAATCACAATGAAACATCAAATTTATAAATTTTTAATCTAAAATAAAAATATCTCTAGAAAATTATTATAGAAAAAAACTGATTTTTTGACACATTGTTCTTTAAAAATGATTAGTGGACACCATAATTTAGTGGACATCTAATAAAGAGAATAGCATTGGAAGTGACATAAGGTAAAAATTGAAATAAATAGTAGATATTATAATTGGTGCATTAATTTACAAAGAAAAGTGTTAATGAAACACCACTTTTAATCATTAGAGCAAGTAGAAGGAGAGATAAAGAAGAGAATGAAAATGATTAGGAAAGTAGACCTGGGACAGCCAAGAAATATATCCGTAGTCAGATAGAAAGAAAGGCGAAAGTTGTGCTTAATATGATGGAGTACAAGAAGAACGGAACAATAACTGTGGATAAAGTGTTTGCATTTTGGGTATTAAAAAAAGGTTGAGATGTGATGAAAAAAAAATCCAAAGTGTAAAAGTTCATGAGGTGTTAAGAAGATCATAATTAAAGGAAAAGAAGATCATATGAACACAGTACGAGAATCATCATTAGAATCTGGTTGATGAGCATAAAGATCCGACAATAACAGATGAAAATTCTCAAATTATATATATACCACCCGGAGCCAGTGGGAGCTGGAGATGTTATTGAGATGTATACGAGCGAGTGTAAGTGTGTAAAATGGATGTTACAGATGAAGATCCAAACTCACATGGTCGTTTACGCTGGGTTTGAGGTCATAACCAAACCGGTTCTGCGAGCCGGAGGGTGAGGGACCCATCCTAGTGGTCACCATGTTCTGGCCAGCAAGCAAAGGCGACGGGCGTTGGTGGTATAAAATAGGGTTACTCTGGGCGTGAGTGGTTGCAGTGGCGTTGGGGATTCGCCACAAGCCCAAGGGGCTTCCGTTGATGGGTTGAAGCTGGTGAGAATGGGAGGTTCCGTAGAAGCTTCCGCGAGCAGCGGTAGAATCCCAAGTTGGGTGAGAAGAATAAGAGATTGCGGAGGAAGTGAAGGTGGGGTTGGTGAAAGCGTAGGTGGAAGGATCGGAGAGGGTGGATTGGAGCATGGTTGAGTGGAGGTGTCGTTTGGCGTGTTGGCGCTCTCGTTTGTGGGCGTTTTGGTGGCCGCCTAAGGCCTGGGAAGTGGGGAAGTTTCTGCAACAGTAATGGCACTCGAATCTGCGGGAGGGCTCGGCGTTTTGTGTGTTGGTGGTGTTGTGGTCAGCGTGGTGGTTGTTGGTGAGGGTGTGGGTGGTTTGGGAGAAGTCTTGGCCGAAGAGGCGAATGGGTTTATCTTTGGAGGGAGGGGAGGGGCGGAGAAAGGGGAGCTGAGAGAAAGAGTCGACGTTCATGAAGTCGTGGGGGGGGGTGGGAGTGTTGTTCATGTTAGGCAAAGTGATGAAGAGAAGAGAAAATGAGAAGAGGAGTGGTATTGATGGGGTGGAAGGAGAGTGGGGTCTGATATATGGACTACTTTGGGGCGGCTGTTGCATCTCTCACTCAACCCTGACAATGCCACAAAATCTGAAAATGGCTTCGGCTTCTCAAAGTACCGGCACAACCGATCTCTGGGACCCACCCCCAACACTGTCATTTCTTTCAAACCACATTTTATCTTGTCATTTTTTAATAATTATAAAACCCTTTTATCATAATCAACTCTCATACTTTATACTTCTTTAGATTATTCTTATTAAGAGTTAATAATGTGTGTTTAAATAATCTTCTAAATATAACCACGGAGATAACAGTTATGAAGATCTCACATAACACGTGGAAAAGGTGATTTTATATTAAATTTCTGAAAATCTAATTTAAAAAAAAGTGTAATAACATTTTTGTAACTATTTATTGTCATCTTACACATCCAACTTTTGAAGTAAAATTCTATACTTATTATATGGAATGTTTAAATACGGGGTTTTACATCAAATTAAGGGTTTTTAAGATTAAAATTTCTATTTAAATTTAAACAAAATATTTGTCTTCTTAGTAGTTACCTCTATGAATGAAGTTGTTGTGACTTTTTCATCCTCTAACAATGGTGAAAGTAGTTGTGTAGTGGTTTTTCATCTCAATTGATTATGGGATGAATTGTCAAGGAGGTGACCCATGTTGGTGTGAATCCTCGTTCTAATATAAGATCTCAAGTCTATATATTTCTCAGTTTATAAGCTATTTCGACACCATTTTTTGTTAACCTTTTGCTCTTGGGATGAGGATGAAAAGAAAAAAAAATTAATATGGCAATGTAATAAGGTATTCAAACATCTCTCCAACACAACATAATTACAACAAAATTTTAAGATACTCAGCACTGAAGTAATGAGGAAGAAGACTTTATCTACTATTGTCATTAGATGAAGAGACTTGTTGACACCGAAGTATATTTTCATAAAGTATAAAGTTAAGACTCCTTATCTAAGTAGAAGATTAATGAGGAAGACTAGATTTAGTTTTGTGCTAGTTGATTTGACAACTCTTGGCAGGTTAGTTGTTGATAATTTGTCTAATTACATATATATATATATATGTATGTATATATATATATATGTATATACTTATAGTTTTTCATAATTTCATTTTCTTATTTGCATTATAAGAGAAAAAAATAACTACTAGAATGACATAAGTTGAATGATGTACGTCATCTACTGTCTCTCGGGGATATGCATTATTGAAGCAACAACTCATGAAGACTAAAGCAAATTCAAAATGACTTGAGTATGTTGACCTTCCATCTCCACCTCCATGCTATGAGATGTGAAAGGAAATTCACACAAAATCAATAGGATAAAATGACTTATCAATTTGGATGTATCATTGTTGATAAAATTGTAAGTATAAATATACATAATAACATTCTCTATTCCACATCATTCATAAGTAAAGTAGTTTGATGTATACTTAATTATTGTTGATATATTGCAAGATTCTTTAGTTGAGCAGGTCACTTATGGCTCATTTATGTCTCCTAGTTGTGATTATATGTTGAGGACAAGAAGACTAGAGCACCCAGGACTTGTGTAAAGTGTTGATGGTCCTTGGAGTCTCTTTGTTTACTTTGGTGTAGCATTACAAAAGAGCAGAGCACAGTCTTATAGTCGTGATGACTTATAGAAGATGGAGATGTAGTTTTAAGAAAAACTAAATCAGATCCATAGTCTTTGAAGTAAGTTTGATGGGAAGTTTAAATTCATGGTTTGTTCTCAACAACAAAGTCAAGGAACACCTTATACAATTGTTGAAGTTGTTCAAGTGAGCACTAAAAGCATTTGTATTGTTGGAGATCCCTCAGCAGATCATACTCATACTAATGTAGCAAAGAAATGTAAGTTATATGTTAAACATAACCCGATGCGTCTAGTGATAATTGGTCGAGTAGTAAAGGAAAATTTAATCATCCATAATATCCCTTTTATAGTTGAATTAGACATAGGTAATGGTTGATGAAACTTGAGATGTTGTTGCTTGAGTGTCTTTGCTCAATATAGAGGTTCAACTATCAGGAGAGGCTTTAAATCATTTTTTAGTTGGCCAATACATTTGGTCATGCTAGTCTCAATATGGGCAAACATCTTATATTTCATTTTTGTTTCTCTTTTATAATTTTATCAATGTTGGGATAACTTTTGTTTTTTGTTTATGATTTTATCTATCATCATAAGTAGGTTAGAAGAAAAATTATTATTGATGATGATGAGATGGCAGAACACTACAAGACAATTGGTTTTGAAACTAATTTATTAGTTTCTAAAATGATAAAATTAGTCACTAATTTAATTAGAGACTAATTTAGAATCTAAAGAAATAAGTAACTAAAACCTTAACAACTAATGTTAGAGACCAATTTAGAAACTACTTTATAAATTTTTATTAATAATAGAACTATTTACATACCAATAATTTTTTAGTTTTTAAAACAATATCTAATTTAGTCAATGTAATGACTAATGATTTTCTTGTCTCTAAACTAATTTATATTTAATGATTTTCTTGTAGTGGAAGTTGATGATGATCTCATATCTATGTTTCTGACCACATTATTAAGGTTAAGAAACCCCTGTAGGTATGATGAGATGACAAAGTTTTCGAAGTCAACTCTTTTGTTGTTAACTTTGTATATTTTTCGAACCTTCATGTTAAACAATTCAGTCATACAACTCTAGGTCATGTAAGTATATATTTTCATTTTTCCCTAACATTTTAACCAATAATTTTATCGTGTTAGATACACAAACAAATTAAGTGTAGAACAATATATGAATTTCTTTAACCTTAATCGATCTCAAAGTTCGAAAACACAAATGTGTAGATCCAACAATACTTACAAACATGAACAAGTGACTCGCAAAGACATGTATATTTGAATCTATATATTGATGATTTATTTTTCTAAATTATTTTTTTAATTATGCTAATTATATAACTAATTTGATTGAATGTAAGTCATGTTGATAGTTAATTGTCATTATAAATAAGGATCATGTTGTGGTGTGGTTTTGTTTGCCACCAACAAAACCAAAAGAATGGTAAACTTAACCATAAACCAACTTGTGCAAGTATTAAGAATTATTGGAAACATGTAATATAAACTTTAAATTTTCTTACATAACACATTTGTGGTTTGAAATATGTTATTGTAATATAAAACCAATATATATATTACATATATTGCAATTTTTTTGTTGACAGTGAGTCATTGCGCATATAGGTAATTGAATAAATTCGCCATGAAAACAAATGCATCTTGCACATTAGATTTTATTGCTTCTGATGATTTAATTTTACTATTTTAGTAGTTAGCCTTTAGTATTGATTTAAATAAGATGAACTTAAAATAAATTTTGTTGAACTTTACTATTTGCTATTTGGGTGTAATATTGTATCGGTTGTGCACCACAACCAAAATAGAAAGGTCAAATGCTTTTTTTTTTTGTTAAAACTATAAGCATAATTGATTGGACATATAATCAATATAATATATTTTCTTTTACATCGTTTAATAATTAATGATTAATAATTAATACTAAAAGATTCCAACCATTTTACATTGACAGTAAGAATGTTGTTATTTTAATTACCAGTTTCTTGATGGGTGCATACAAATATATGGTATTTAATCAATAAATATTTATTACTCATTAATTATTGTTAATAAATCTTATTTAAGTATATTTAAGAGAATCAAGTAATTAAAAAATAAAATTACTAATGAGAGAAATATTAATCCTTAAGAAATTGCTTAAAACTTCCAAATTTATTTACATTAATATTTATCATGCAATTTTATTTGAATTGTGTTTTAAAATGAATTTTTTTGTCAGAATTATATTTTAAAGAATTTTTTTAAAATAATTTTATTCAAAATAAAAGAAATAATAATAAAAAATCTACGAGTATCCATAGATATCAACGGGTACAAAAAAATGCACAATTATTTTTGTGTATACTCATCAGGTCACATGATAGCTAATGAGACATTTTTTTTAGATGGGATAGGTAGTAGATATCGCCGAGTCCGCTATCATCCATAATTAGTAATATCTAGTTTAATTAAAAACCAATATAAAATGCAAACAATAACCAAAATAAAAAGTCTATATTCTTGTAATGTAATATAGTTTGTGAGAATTTCGCTTTCTCTTTCATCCAATTTTGTTTATTTTTTTCTCACTCTAACAAATGTGATATATTATTATTTTTGTTAACACTAACACAATAGTTAACTATATCAACATTACTTCCATATGACAAATTTAAAAATAAAAAAAGAAGTTTAATATATTTTAATTACACAAATTTAAAAATAACAAAGAAGTCGAAAATATTTTAGTTAGAATTGGACTAGTCAAGGCTAACTCAATAAATTAAATTTATTTATTATTTAAATTGACTTAATTAATGCTAATTTATAATTTTTTAAATTATTTTTTTATATTTAAAGTTAGTTAATCTAATTATAATAATAAAATAACTATAATTTATTAAATTATTTCAAACTATATTGACTATGACTTCATTTAGACAAGAAAGTAGTCTTGCTTTACCTTCTTTCTCCCTTTTCAAATTTTGAATACCTTATTATAAGAGTTGTTGGTCTAACTGTACTATCGAACTACATTTTAAAAATTAAATTTATTTTATTGTTAAATTCAACTTAACTAACGTCAACTCATGAAATTGGTTAAACTTGCCTTAATAATAAATTAAATTTGATTTTAAAAATTTATTAAGTTAGCATTATTTATTATGATTGAAATTGTCAGTATGATTGTGGAAAATGTATGTGATGACTCTCTCGTTAAAAGTTAAACTAGAAAAAAAAAAGAAAAATAGGAATGAGAGAAAGTATCTGGTTAACAAAGTTGTTTTTTTGTTTTATCTTTTTTTTTATTATTATAATTGGTTTAAGAGTTGGTTTAAAAAGTGTAAGGTCATGCGTCGAATCCATTAGTATAGTTGAATGTTTTATTTTTTTATCTTGAAAATTAATGAAAAAGATATCATTTTTACCTCAAAGAGGAGAGAAGAACATAGACAATGGTAATTAGCAAATATGCGGGATAGAATTATTACGACGGAAAACAATACTAGACACGAAAGGGAAGAACATCAGAATAAAAGGCAGTAGAAATCAATCCACAAGATAGAACAATAAATCGGCTAAAAATCAATGTTTATAGTTAAACTATGTATTCTGGTTAAGAGATATCTTGATTAGAACCTAGAATGAATCTATTGACGTACTTTAATAAGTAATTAATTGTTTTATGTATATTTTTTAATGTTGAGTATTAATAAAATAAGATCTAATAATTTTAGTGTATATTTTTTATTTTTGAAATAATGGTTTTAGCCGAGTTATTATTCTTTAAATTACAAATACGAAGTTCATATCAATATCCTCAAGCTTGATGATTAGTTTTGATTTTCGTTCGTTTTCTCTTAATTTCAAAGCCCCCACTTGATTACTTAATTTCCTCTTTCATTACAATTCACGCTTATAGAAAACAACTATAAAATTAAGAATATTTTGGAGTAGTATAATTTATTTATTTTAAAAAATTTGATGATATTCAATCATATTGCTCACGTAGTTTTCCAACTTTTTTGGTGGGAACATATTTTCAATTATTAAGTTAGCTGATATTGTTTGGTTTGATATCATGCAAAATAAAGCAATAAGTACACTAGCTAATCACATCAACTAAAAGTTTTGGAGTCTTGCGCGCATCATATAATCTTCTCCGGATCCGAATAATTGATTACTTCTTATGTTTTTATATAAATAAGTTTTTTTTATAGAAATTACATGTTGTTAGGAGTGATTTTTACTTTTGAAATTTAAAAAATTTAAAATTATTATTAGTTTATTTTATTTTAAATTTTAAATAAACTATTGTCAATTTTCTAATTTCTGTTTTATGAAATTGATGATAAGAAACAAAATTAATAGTTTTTCTATAAATATTCTTCTCACTTTAAAGAAGAGAAAGAGATAAGAAATAAGTGAAAATAAAAGTAGTTTGAGTTAGAAGAAATGAAGATAAATAACAAAAAACTTGAAATATTATTATTTTATTTTATTTTTTACTTTATTATTATATTATTATTATTTTAATAATTTATTTTATTTTACAAAAATTGAAACTAAAAATATACTTCATCATCTCTATAATTAATTATGAATCATTTTTAAAGTAAAAAAAATTAAAATACTATATAATTGATTATGTAACTCAAACGATCGATTATATTATTATTTTTCACATTTTTTTTTATATTTTTTAGTGGAAGCAAGAGTATATTTCTTTCTTAATTTGCACATTTTCTTTTTTTTTTCATGCAAAATTAAACACTATTCTTTTTCCTTTTTTTTCACTTTATTTTTATCCCGTAACACCCAAAAAATACATCTAACTATTACAATACAAGTTCTACATATTTCTATATAAGCTTAAAGTTTTTTAAAACATTCATAATACATGATTAGAGCTTATAGAAATACAAATATTCACAATATAAGTTTCAAAACAACACCCTAAAGCTCTCCTGACCCTCCGACACATGTATGATCATATGCTTGTGTACGTAGTACAATCATTACAGTTCAAGCACAACAAGAAAAGTAAGGGTAAGCTAATGAAAAGAAATTTCATAACATATCTAATTTATGCAAAAAGAACCAATCAAACTAATCATTTATGAACATTTCTACAAGTTTAAATAATATATAAACACACAACATAATATATAAATAAACAACATCCCTGTAAGAGAAATTGAACATTGGGACCACATCCCTCCACATTCAGATCTTCTAGCCTAGGGTACTATTGAAAGTTAAAGTTAGTTTCTCTTACCTTAATTGCTTGTTTTCCAAGCAACCTCTTATCCTCTTAGTCTGGATAAGTTTCAAGATTTAAGGGCATAATGCAAGTTATCCAAATAGAATAGAAATTCATTATATAACAGAATAAGTTGAGAGAATTACTCTTCTCAACTGACCCCACCAAGATTGATAACTAAATCCTAAGGAAAAACAGAGAACAAAAGATCTTTAGAACAAAAATGAACTTACTTTGTTTGAAAATCTGATCGGGTAGAAATGTTCTCTAACTCCTCCGCTATAATGTGGTGCAATCAGATTCTAAAATAGATGAAGATTGGAAAAGGAAATTAAGAGAGAAGGGAGATAAGAGAAGTTGAGAAAGATGAAGAGAGAAAAAAAGGAAACGACATCATGGCGGGGGGTGTCTGTATGTTTTTTTAACGTTGTTACACATCCTATCTTTAAACACATCAAACAAGAGTTCAAAGGTTGAGTGATAGATATTAATTTCAATCCATGTGATCATTTTTTTTTTAATGTGCACCTTCATTGCAATATTTCACTTTGAGTTTATTAATCAAAAATATTATTTGAAAATAGTGTAAATAACAAACTTTGTTACTTAGGAGAAATTAAAGTGTGAAGTCATTAGAGAGACTCTCAACATGAACTTTAATTAATCATTGAGACTTTAACATATATGGTTAGTAAAAAACCTTCAAATCTATTGAAAATTCCAATATTAAGTGAAAAAACAACAATTTTCATCTTTTTAATATTGTTAAACCTACTCAATATGGATGAAACCCTCTTGGTCTTTTGAGGAAGTAATATAGTACAAGGAAATAACATAGTATGATGCATAAAGATTTGTGAAGAAAAATGCTAGATTTAAAAATGACAATTTAATAAAACTTAAAATGATTTTGAAATATTTTTGTAACGTGATGGTTGATAGTTAACTTAGCAGGTCTACTAATCTGAAACAACTATAAGAAGGTTTTAACAAATAGTTTTGTGAGCGATAATAGAAGTTTGTACAAGTATAATAGTTAAAGCAAAAAGAGACATCAAAGTGTAAGAAGTGATTAGATCATAAAAGTTATACATGCTAACAAATCTATAATAGAGCATGTAATAAGACGTGACACCATACAAGCGTAAAGTGTATCATATTACAACATACGATAACACTACAAGAAAATAATAAAAAAGAAACTAATTTTATATACTAAAAATAATTAGTTGCTATAGTGACTAAATTAAAGATCATTTTAGAGACTAAATTTTTTTTTGGTTTCTAAACTAGTTTCTGTTATTGTTAAATAGTTTCTAAATTTGTATCTAATTAGCTACCAATGTTTTAACTACCAATTATTTAGATTCTAAATTTGGTAGCAAAAACCTTGGTAACTAATTAGATACCAATTTAGAAACCATTTAACAATAATAAAAACTAATTTAGAAACCAAAAGTGTTTTTAGTTTCTAAAGTGGTCTCTAATTTAGTCACTATAGCAACTAATTTTTTTTTGTATCTAAAATTGATTTTTATTTCATGATTTTCTTGTAGTGTAAGCTTAAGACTCTGGATCATACAAGCCTACTAGAGTGTTATGAAAAAGAACATATGAGCAACATGATAAAACTAATTATAATAAAGTTCACAAATTCTTTTCACACATATTTTAGAAAACATATATAAAATAGTAAACAATCCAATGTACTATAGTTTAGATATTTGAAAGACTCTTTCTTAAAGACAATAGCTTTTGCAAAACTTGAGTGCAAAGATTTAATAGTTTACAAGTATAAGAGAACAACAAGGAAAATCTCACTTTTTATATGATTCACTCAAATTCTCGAGATAAGTCTAATTTTCCATAAAAAAACTTTTCAAGAGTTGTACTTTAATAAAACTATATTATAAAAAAAATATTGTTTTCCTATCATTTCTTGTTTACACGACAATATCTCTAGAAAATCTTTTTAACCTCCCTCTTGAGATCAAACTCATCAAATATTATTTAGTATCAAACCACTCACTACAATAAAATCACTAAATAGAAATTAATTTAGAGACAAAAAATAATTAGTTATTATATTAACTAAGTTAGATACTATTTTATAAAATAAATAATTATTGATATATAAAGTAATTTCTTCTAGTAATAAAAGTTTACAAAGTAGTTTCTAAATTGGTATTTAGCTAATATTAGCTACCAATGTTTTACCTACTAACTACTTTAGAGTATAAATTAGTCAGTAATTTAATTAAAGACTAAGTTAGAATTTAAAGTAATTAGTAACTAAAACGATATTAAATATCAATATAGAAACTAGTTTCTAAATTTTTATTAATAATAAAAACTACTTTAGATATCAATATTTTTATTTATAAAATAATATAATCAATATAATTACTAATTATTTTTTATCTTTAGATTAATTATTATTTAATGAATTTTTAGTGACTTTAGGCATTTTCAAGTATTATTTAGCTACAAGTCCTAACTATAAACAAAAGAATATTTGATAGAAAACTATAGGAATAATTCTCATGGAAATGATTTACAACGAATCCCTCCTAATTACAATTCTAACTTCATTGGATGAAGAATGTTACTCTAAACTCTCAAAGGTTAAAAGATGTAGAAGACAATCTACATTATGATCATTTTCGTGAAGGTTCTTATTAATTTGTAATAATTATGTATTGTTGCACTGATGTCCTTCGTCTTATATATAGGTTGAAAATCTTTAAGAGTTAGTTCTTCATAATTGTTCTTTTTTATTGCTTTAGAGAAATTACTCAAATAAACTTTGATTTTTTTTTCTTGTTATTTAGCTTTTGAGTATCTTTGATTTTATTTGATCTATTATTGACATCAAGGAGGGAAATATAAAGAATATAAAAAAATCATCTCATGAAATTATTTAGTTATTATAATAATGACTTTATTAAACATATTTGAAAAATATGACTAAATATAGGGTGTGTAACAGATGTCATGAATTGAGGTGGTTAGCATTAACCTTCTTTGGGTTTGAATGCAGGGATGTTGATTCATTGATGTATCTATATGGAGACTCGCATATTTGAAGATGAAATGTTAGGAAAATGTAAACCTAACTTGGATGAAATTGAAGGCCAGTGGTGAGAAATGAATGATGAATGATATGAGTTGGGTAACATGACAGATATATATTAGCAGTGGTAAAAAAAATAGAAAAGGGTATCACAGATGGAATTACCACCACTGGCATAGTACTTGGATTCTGTGTAAGCACATGTTTTTTTCTTCTCATGGTTTGTTGGTGCGTTATTAGGCGACCACGTTAATTAATTGGCAACTAGAGAGCTCAGAAAAACTGAGAAATGGCCCAACTTCTCTCTTTTATGGACCATGTATACTGTACTATAAGTTGGTGTCGGTTCTTTATTTTTGTTTGCTACTTTATATCTGTTGCAGGATTCTGCAGAGTGGTCCTCAACAATGTTCTTAGCAATGTACAAATTAAATCACACTACACGAATGGGTGGTAAGAGCATGTAATCTGAATCTCTATCTTTCTGCCTTCTCCCCTCTCAGTAACAAAGTACATTATCACCTTTTTCTTCTTTTTCTAGCCACCATTACACATTCTTTCTTTCTTCTTCACTTCTCATTTCTCTAACTTCTTTCATTTTTTATTCTCTTCCTTTCTCTTTTAATTTAAGTTATCAAACCCCAAAACAAGAGTTAACCTTTAACCATTTTATTCATCACCCCAACACTTCATTTTCTCACACACACTAATTAATGGAATATTTATATTGTATACAATATCATTTTGTACGGGCATCTGGTTTTAAATAGTTAAAATCCAATTACAAAATTGTTATTACATTATCTGAAATTAATGTGCAGATATAAACATTAGGCCAGAAGGTTGGCGTACAATAAGTACTGTTAAATGGGTGGCATTAAATTTAGATGTAGTCTCTACATATATAAGTTATTTTTTTATCATTATTTTTTTTTTAAAATAACTTTAATTTCTTAAAAATTGTTTTATTTGCTTAGGTGGGTGGTTACTATCACAATATTCTAATCAAACAACTACAAAAGGTTCAGGACAAACTTTTTTTTTACTTGAATGTTCTTGTCATGAGATATCTATAGACTCCTCAACATAACCTTAGATTGGATAATATATATAATAGGACACACAAAAATAATAAAGGCAATCACTTTTATATTCGTTATGCTACCATGCACACTTACCAATTAATAGAATATAATTTAATATTAAGTGTGTGAAATTTTTCACATAATTAATTAATTAATTATAACTTAAAAAAAAATCAAATTATAGAATTAAGAAGTTTTATAACTAATTTAATATGAGTCAATTACATTTTCTAAAAGTTTTTTTTTATCAGTAATAACATTTTCTAAATTTTTTTTTTATCAGTAATAACAAATAAAATTATTTGGAGTATTTGGATGTTGAACTCACGTCCATAAGATAATCTATTTAAATGTAATTTAAAAAACACATAATATTTTGAACAAAAAATAATATCATAAATATAATTAAATTCTTATAACAAGCTGTTAGGATATTATTTTTGTAACCTAAAGGCATCACTGCAACCTTGTTATATATTCTACAGGCATCACTGTAATCTTGTCTTATATCACAACAAATATCACAACAAGAACACAACAAATAAATAGAATCATCATAATTACAGCTCATCCTGTAACATTGTCTTATATTAGAACTATAAGAGAATTGTACGTAAAAAAAAAAAAAATGTTTTTATTCTCTTATGTGTATACATGTAAATGAAATATATACTAAGGTAGGAAGACTTTCTCTCTCCAAATTACAATTTAATTACGCAGGAATTCACTCATCCTCATCATGAAATTCTATAATATCGTACAATATTGCATACAATAATAGGATAACATGTATAGTCACATCGTATGAAGTTGATAAGATGAGTTATTTATTTTGATCTAATGTAATTTGTTTAAGAATCAAATCGTGTACGTGCATACACATCAGTGCAAAATATGATAACATGAAATTAGTTCATAAATTATTTATTTATTAATGAATCAGTGAAAAATAATTAACTTGTAACAACCACTTTTAATTTGAACTTAACAACCATTTTGACATAATTATTATCATTCGTTTCATTATATAGGAGTCTTAGTGTCTTACTCATACTTTTTTAATTTTTTTTATTAATTTAAACTTAAAGAAAAATTCTCATTAATACATCTAATATTCACTAAAAAGTTTTTCACTCAATTATTTAATTATAACTTCGACAAGGATACCATTATGAATTAATTAAGAAAAGTTTAACCACTAACCTAATATGTGTAAATTATTTTCATGTAAAAAATAAATCACTCAATTAATTAAATTTTATCAGTAATAACAAATAAAATTATTTGGATGTTGAACTCGCCTATCTAAGATAATCTATTTTAATGTAATTTAAAAAAAATATATAATATTTTGAACAAAAAATAATATCATAAATATAATTAAATTCTTATAACAAACCGTCATGTCTGATATTATTTTTGTAACCTAAAGGCATCACTACTACTTGTCATATATTCTATGGGCATCTATGTAGTAATCTTGTCTTATATCACAACAAGTACACAAAAAATAAATAGAATCATCATAATTACAGCTCATCGGTAACCTTGTCTTATATCAGAACTATAAGAAAATTCTATGTGAAAAGAAAGAAGATGTTTTTATTCTCTTATGTGTATTTCCTTTCCATAAAAAAAATATAGTAGCGTGGGAGACTTTCTCTCTCCAAATTACAATCTAATTAGGCAGGAATTTACTCATCATGACATTCTATCATTATTAAATTAATTACATATAATTTGATAATTTATTATTTTCTTAATCAGAACAAGTACACAAAAAATAAACAGAATCATCATAATTACAGCTCATCGGTAACCTTGTCTTATATCAGAACAAGTACAAAAGAAAAACGGAATCATCATAATCACAGCTCGTTTGTATCTAAACAACTACACTAGTTGGATTGTGTGCAATTTATATGTGTGATTTGCATAGGTAAAGATCTCTTACTTATAATATGATAACATATATAGTCACATCTTATGAAGTTAGTAAGATAAGTTGTCTATTTTGATCTAATGTAATTTGTTTAAGAAATCGTGTATATGCATACACATAAGTGCAAAATATGATAACCTGAAATTAGTTCATAAATTATAAACAATTTATTTATTAATGAATTAGTGAAAAATAATTAACTTAACAACCACTTTTAATTTGAACTGAGACATAATTATTATCATTCGTTTCATTACATAGGAATCCTAGTGTCTTACTCATACTTTTTAATTTTTTTTATTAATTTGAACTTAAAGAAAAATTCTCATTCACACATTTAATATTTAGTATGAAGTACTCAATTATTTAATTATAACTTCTAGAAGGATACCATTATGATTAAGAAAAGTTTAACGACTAACCTAATATGTGTAAATTATTTTCATGTAAAAAATAAATCACTCAATTAATTAAATTTTAAGCGTGTGAAGATTTTTCACTCAATTAATTAATTATAATTTATGAAAAAGATACCATTAATTAAATAAGAAGTTTACCAATTAATCTAATATATGTAAATTACTCTTTTGTTAAATTTTTTTTTATTAATAATAGCAAATAAAATTATGTGGAATATTTTGGGTGCTTCAACTCATACAAAAGATAATCTATTCACATATAGTTTTGCAAAACAAAATATCATTTTGAATCAAAATTTATCATAACTATAATTAAATTCTTACAACAAGTTGTCATTTTTTATATATTATTTATTATTTTTGTTGGTTAAAGGTATCACTGCAACCTTGTTTTATGTCAAAACAAATACAAAAGATACAACAAAATCATCATTTGTTTGATGTATGATCTTGTATAAGGGTTGAGACACCCTAAAAAAAGTGTCTCCTTAATTAAATTCATTCATTGCTGATAAAAAAAATCATGATTGATTACCACTCATTTGTATCTAAAGAGCCAAACTAGTTGGATTCTGTGCAATTTATATGTGTGGTCTATATTGATAAATGTCTTCCATTTATAATATGAAAACATGTAGAATAACATCTCATGAAGTTAATAAGATGAGTTTTCTATACTGATCTAATGTAATTTGTTTAAGAATCAAATTGTGTACATGCATACACTGGTGCAAAATATGAGAACTTGAAATTAGTTCATAAATAATTTATGTAGTAATGAATTAGTGAAACATACTTAACTGGTAACAACCACTCTTAATTTAAACTGAGACACAATGACCATCGTTTCATTAAGAGTCTTACTCATACTCTCTTATTTTTTTTTATTAATTTACATTTAAATAGAAACCTCATTAACACAGTTAATATCAAGTATGTGAAGTTTTTCATTCAATTAATTAACTATAACTTATAAAAAAAAGAAGGTTATGAACTAAGAAAAGTTTAACAACTAATCTAATATGTGTAAATTATTCTTATGTAAACAAAAATCACTCAATTAATGTAATTTTAAGTTTGTAAAGTTTTTCACTCAATTAATTGATTATAACTTATAAAAGGATAACATTAATTAACTAAGAAGTTTAACAACAAATCTAATATATGTAAATTACTCTTATGTAAAAGTTTTTTTATCAGTAATAAAAAAATAAAATTATGTGGTAGACAGTAGGAGACCTTTTTAGTTGATATATAGATGGAAAGGTACTCTTTGAACATCATTATCATGTCTAAGGGTTTGACCACCCCTGAAGTGGACCCATTTAATTTCATTGTTATTTGCTTAAAAAAAATATAAAATAGATTATAATTATAGCTCATTTGTATCTAAAAAGTCAAACTAGTTTAATTGTGTGCATATAATATGACCACATTACAATATGACAACATGTGCAATAACATTTTATGAAGTTAATAAGATGAGTTGTCTATATTGATCTAATGTAATTTGTTTTAGATAATATATTTGTATGTAGTTCTGAAAAAAAAAATCATTTTGAATCAAAATTAATATCATGACTATAATTAAATTCTTACAACAAACAGTCACTTCAGATATATTATTTTTGTTTGTTAAAGGCTGCAACCTTTTTTTTTATATCAAAACAAGTACAAAAGATAAAATCAAATCATCATAATTATAACTCTTTTGTATCTAAAGAGCCAAACTAGTTGAATTGTGTACAATTTAAATGTATGGTCTACATAAGTAAGAGTCTCCCACTTATAATATGACAACATGTACAATAACATATTATAAAGCTGATAAGATGAGTTGTTTATTTTGATCTAATATAATTTTTTTAAGAATAAAATGGTGTGCATTCATATACTACTGCAAAATATGATAACTTAAAATTAGTTCATAAATTATAAATAATTTATTTATTAATGAATTAGTGAAAATAACTTAACTTAACCATCACTTTTAATTTTAACTAAGACATGATGATTATCATTCATTCCAATAAATAGAAGTCATACTCATATTATTTAATTTTCTTTATTAATCTACAATTAAAGAGAAGCCCATTAAAATATTTAATATTAAGTGGGTGAAGTTTTTCACTCAATCAGTTAATTATAACTTATAAAAGATAAGATATGAAGTAAGAAAAGTTTAACCACTAATTTAATATCTGGAAATTATTCTTATGAAAACAACACTCAATTAATTTAATTTTAAGTGTGTGAAGTTTTTTCCCTTAATTAGTTAATTATAACATAAAAAGATAAAATTAATTAACTAAGAAGTGTAACAACTAATCTAATTCATGTAAATTATTCTTAAGTAAAAGTTTTTTTTATTAGTAATAATTGAGTACTTGTAGTGCTTCAAATCATATAAAAAAAGTAATCTATTTACACGGAGTGCTGTAAAAAAAAAAAAAAAAAACCTTTTGAATCCACATTTATATCATAAGTATAATTAAATTTTTACAACAAACTATTAGGTTTGATACTATTTATGTTAGTTAGAAACATCAGTGCAACCTTGTCTTATATTAAAACAAGTACAAAAGATAAAACATAAAACATAATCATTATAAGCTCATTTGTATCTAAAGAACTAAACTAGTTGGATTGTGTGCAATTAATATGCGTGGATAGGTAAAAGTCTTCCACTTATAATATGACATCATGTACAATGACATCTTATGAGACTAATAAGAGGAGTGATCTACATTAATATAATGTAATTTGATTAAGAATCAAATGTTTTACATTTTAATAATAAGTGTGTGAAGTTTTTCACTTAATTAACTAATTAATTATAACTTATAAAAAGATAGCATTATGAACTAAGAAGTTTAACAACTAATCTAGTATGTGTAGATTACTCTTAAGTAAAAAATAAATTAAAAATCACTCAACTAATTTAATTTTAAGTGTGTGAATTTTTTCACTCAATTAATTAATTATAACTTATAAAAAAGATAAATTTAATGAACTAAGAAGTCTAATAACTAATATAATATGTGTAAATTAATGTAATGTAAAACTTTCTTTTCACAATTATAACAAATAAAATATGTGGATTTTTTTGTTCTTAGCAATGAAATATGTGAAATACTTGTGGTGCTTCAATTCATATACAAAAGATAATTTATTTGCATGTTGTTTAAAAAAAAATTATCCTTTTGAATCTACATTTACATCATAACTATAATTAAGTTCTTACAACAAGCTATCACGTCTGATGCCATGTATGTTTGTTACAGACATCATTGTAACCTTGTCATGTCAAAACAAGTACAAGATAAAACATAATCATCTTACAACTCATTTGTATTTAAACCGCCAAAGTAGTTAGAATGTGTGCAATTTATATGTGTGATTTACATAAGTAAGAGTCTTTCACTTATAATATGATAACATCTACAATAACATCTTATGAAGTTAATAAGATGAGTTGTCTATATTTATCTAATGCAATTTGTTTAAGAATCAAAAGGTATATATGTATCCCCTAGTGTAAAATATGATAATATGAAATTAGTTTATAAATTATAAATAATTTATTCATTAATGAATTAGTGAAAAACACTTGTACCAACCACTTTTAATTTTTTTTTAATTTTTGAAATTGAGACAATGATGATTATTCCTTCCATTACATTTTTTTTATCGGCAATAAAAAATAAATAAATAGGAACCACTTCAGGGGTGGTTCAACCCTTATACACGGTACCCAACTACCGATTCCTGTCTAAAACCTCTAAAACTAACTAAACCATACATTGCCCTTGCTACATCTAACACACTCAAGTGATTAACCTCATGCACAACATAGGTTCTAAACACCAATCAGAAAAGGAAAACGAAACTGACCTAAAATTTATAGAGATCCAAGTCCAAACCTTTACTTGCACCAAAGAAAATACTTCAAACGCATCCGCTACTCCTCTTTTGAAAATTATGTTATTCTTGTGATACCATATTTCACTAACCACCCCGACCCAGATTGTGTTCCATACGATATTAACTGTCTCTGAAGCAGGGCTCATCCTAAATTGATCAAAGTTAATCTTCGGCTCAAAGTGGGACACGACCAGAACCCCAAGCCATTTATAGCATAAACACCAAACTCGCCGAGCAAAGTTGCAATCGAAGATCAAATGTCTGCAAGATTCTTCCTCCTTCCCACACAAACTACACATCGAGCTATCCACCAATACCCCTCTTCTACTCAGATTTACCCTAGTACCAAGCTTGTTTTCCATCAACCTCCAAGCTATAAGCACTGCAGAGGGTACTGCCTTACACCACCATAACTTACAAAAAATCGGCGAAGAGTTCGCCTCTAAATCCTTCCTGACAAGATTGTAGGCAGAATTGACTGAAAAAGTTTGGGAACCCCCTCCTTCCAAATCCAACTATCCACCTCTCCCAAGGCAACCCGAGCCTTAAGCAAAACCTGACTCAACTGATTCGCCATCGACTTCTCCCACTCAAAAAACGGTCATCTCCAAGCTAGCTGCCAAACCCAAACTCCGTTCGACCAAAAACCAAGCTCCGTCAGCTTTGCGTCTTTCGTAGAACTAATAGAGAACAATCTTGGGAAAGCATTCTTCAAGGACTCGCCATTCAGCCAATTGTCCTTCCAAAAATAAATATCCTTCCCGTCACCAACTTTCCACTTGAAACCATCTTCAAAATTTCACCCCTAACCCTCCGAAGACCACACCTCTTTCAAATCTTTCCACCAAAGGGACACTAGTACAAAAAGGTAGATTAACGACGGTTAAAATCAATATTTAAAGACGGTTCTAAAACCGTCGTTATTTTAGGCGTCATTAAAAAGTGGGGGTTTTCACGACGGTTCTGTAACCGTCGTTATAAGTTTTTGAAAGTGGTTGTATTAACCGTCGTTAAAAGTGGTTCTAATTTTTAAAAAAAGAATTTATGGACTTTTAAAGGCGGTCTCAAGGAACCGTCGTTGTAAGTGGGACTTTTAAAGACGGTTCCAAGGAACCGTCGTTATATGTAGGTATAAAAAAAAATTTAGTAAATCTAAAACCTGCATAAAATTTTACAATCCAGAAAATCAAAACATTTTAAATGATAATTTAAATATAAAAATTACATACAACAAATGATAACATTATACAAAAAAGTTTTGCTAATATATGAAAAAGTTTGTCATTCTAATGATTTATCGATTGTAAAGTGTTATACATGGTTACAAAATACTTTGACCATGTTGTTCTCACATACTCCAATGCTTCCGAATCTAACGGGTGTTGGTCATTGAACAACTGTAACATTTGAAATTTTTTTAGTT
>Ga0123342_1001971_pt1 | contig 34447 bp, 20 predicted proteins | sample Turbeawhitnodule_FD_89960 | JGI IMG/M metagenome (GOLD analysis project Ga0123342, IMG submission 89960) | Root nodule microbial communities of legume samples collected from Mexico - Turtle bean Mexico white nodule | ecosystem: Host-associated > Plants > Roots > Nodule | place: Mexico: Nepantla... | reverse complement strand
AGCAGAAAATTAAAAAAAAAAAAAAAAAAGAGAAGAGGAAAGAAACAACAAGAAACGTTGTTACCAAGGTTGATCTACTGCTACAATTTTAACAAATTAGTGAATTACCACTTATGTAGTAAATGTACGTAGTTAATAATATCTGATTGATTCGATGCATTTATGATTATCCTAATATTACCTTAAACAAATGCTTAAAAAACATGTCTATGATTATCTTTGGGATTTGCTATGAAGTTTTGGTTGACTTGCACAGGCTTATTATTATTATTTTTTATAATTTTTTATTTCTCTACCTGTATTACTTGTTTTATTTTTTAATGTATCCATCTTTTTCATGTGAAAAAAAAACTTATTCCAAGTTGCATGACGCTTGAATCAAACAACATACTAAGAGTTAAAAAATAACTAATAAACCAATCTTATATAATAAAGACTAGTTGAACACAAAATCTTAATATTTAAGAATTTAAGTGATGCAGCTTATCCCGATTAGATACACATGTACTATGTTCTAATTTTAAATGAACCAATAAAAAACAAATTATTCCATTTATTCATTAGCTTTACATCACTTTAAAACTTAAAGTTACTTCATTGCTTCACATTGTGTTACCCAATAAAAAAATTAATGCATAGATAAAAAACGTATATTTTAAATAAACTATACCATTTTTAAAGGATAAATATTACACTTTATTGTCTTATAAGTTAAAGTTAATCACTTTTTGTTGTGTTTCACCGACAAACAAAATTAATACTTAGACTAAACACAACATTTTTTAATTCTTTTATACTTTTTTTAAAGGGAAGTTATAAACTTAGCTGTTTTGATGAAAAAAGTGTCTTTGTTACACAATGTGTAAAGAACTTGATAATTTAAAAATATATGAAAAAAGTTATCTTTTTAATACACAAATTAATATTTTTTTTTGGGTGAAATATAATGTGAAATAGAAGTGATTTATATACTATTTTTTCTCTTAATCCAAATAAGATGTCTTTTGATAATAAAACTATAATTAAGTAAGTAAAATATGATAATTAAGTTTAGTAATTGTATTTGATAGTAGTTGAGATCCATGCAATGGAGAAGTGAAAAGGAATTGAAGAGAGAAGAAGGTGAAAAGCAATAGTAAGTTGACTTGAAATTAGGGAGAAAAAAAGGTGGTTGATTGAAGCAGGAACAGCGAAGCATAGAGAAAAGGAGAGTTTGGGTGATGAAGAAAGACAAAGACTCGAGTGTTGGGGAGGCCACCACATGAACAGCAGCTAAGCAATCATGTGACTATGTCAGATTAACTCATCAATCAAGTTTTTTTTCCATGTTTTAGCTTTTTTATATAATAATCCTAATTAGACTATTCACTAAATTATAATTGAAAGAAAACTAATTTTACATTTAAAAATTAAATTATTATATCACATTTCCTATAAAAAAAAGTAACATTTTTCTAGTTATTATAATCTACACAAACATTTCACTTTAAAAACGATGACACTAAGAACATGATAATCAAAATAATTAGCATTGTGTGGCACTGGATCTGTCAAACTTGATTTTAAAACATGAGGCCTAAAAAGAATTGAACCAATTATGGCTGATATGATGGACCTGACAGAGCCAGCTCAAGCATTATAGATGCTTTATCTGTTTAATACTTTTGATAACTCTAATTAAGTGATAATTATGTTTTTTTTTATCATTTATATTCATTTTTAAGGCAGTTTATAAAAAAAAATATTTGTTAGTGTGAATCTTACATTTTCTTTTAAATGTTTATTATTGTAATATCGGTGGTCGAAATGTCGATCAGACGATAAAACTGACTAGAAAACAAGATGTAAAGTTAAATACGTAATTAGACATAAATAAACCAATTTAGGTAATAAACATGGTTAAGACACAATTGAGCTTTTGTTTGGACCCTAAAGCAGACCCATAACAACCAGAACCTATCTAGAGTAGTATAAATAGCAGAAGGGGCACAACACCCTAGGTAACTATTCACTCCCTACTCTTCTAATACCTAACTCTCGGACTGACTTGATCGTCGGAGTGTCTTCGCAGGTACTCCCCTATTGTGTCCAGATTCAAGGAGATTCAGCCAAAAGAAACCTAACCTAAAGACCGGAAAAAAAAAAAAATCAAGAAGAAAAGAAGAAGTGTCATGTGTTATGCAGGTCGTAGTCTTGTAGTAACGACTATAGTTACATCAATTTTAGCCTTTTAATTTTGATCTCCACTTTGAATTGTTTTGGTTTGATTAATAAGAGGTGATGGAGAAGGATAGAAAGTTAGAAGAGGGAATAACATATACTTTTTTTTCCTTTTTTCAGTTTTGTCACTTTTGTTCCCTTTCTCAATTTTCACTTCTTTTTTCCAATTCTCCTTTTTTTCCTCTTTATCATTGCATGTGTATCCCCACACAACATCTCCATAGTCCTTTCTTTCTCTTTCTCTCTCTCATATATCTATCTCTCTTTCACCACCTCTCATCATCATCATCATCACCATCACCATCACCCTTTCATCCTCTCCCTCCACACACCCCTCTAGATCAAAATTTTCTTTTCTTTTTCTTCAATTTTAGCCAAAGTGAATACATTTCCTTTGTATTTGCATAGGAGAAGCAAATGGGCCTTCAAATCCTAGAAGAATTTCGGCCAATTACGCCCATAAGAACCGTGGTTCCAACAAACAGGACCTTGAAACACGATCTTGGAACAACAAAGGAGGTGGTAAACGAGGATGTTGTAGAAGAGTGTCACACACCCACATCACCGTCCCAAAAACTAAGGACCCCATTGGTGTGCCCTCCAGCTCCAAAGAAACCACGAGTGCCCCCAAGACGCAATTTAGACCCACCATCAGAGGGCTTCTTCTCAGTGTCCCACGATCTGGCTTCTATCTTCGTCCTACGCACACCCAACCAACCTCTTTGCTAGCCACCTTCCCATATACATTCAATTACATCTTCAATTATCACCTCGTACATATATATATATCAATTGTTTCTTCCTCTTTCATTTTCTAGTTCTTCCTACAACACTCCAGTTGTCGCTGTGTAATTTGACTAAGAGTTCAATGTTTCTTTCTCATCTATCTAACTGTATTCATTTAGCAGTAATGAAACACATCATTGTTTGTGATAGATCTATCTCTAGCTCCTAAGAGGAGTTCAATTTTTGGACACTAATGGATCTGGGGTTATTATATTGGCTATCAGTTTGCTAAATTTGAACAGATTTTGCTACTTTTGGCATGGTCCATTGTCCTGTGTTGCCAATGCTTCCATTGTTAGTTTTGGTATATTTGAGAAACTCCTTTATGGTTAAGAAAACTGCCCCCACAATAGTAACTCCAAAATATGGTGCTTCACGTTATAGGTTTTTTCATAGGTTCTAGATCCGACTAATTCCATAATAGTAATAATAATATATAAGTAAATGTAACATTTGTCTGATTTTATGAAATTGTGTTAAATTTAAAAGAAAATTGAATAAAGATATGGATATTTCATGATTTATATATGTGTAAATATTATGTTATGAATTAATTTTGTAATTTTTAATAATACAAATAAATTACATTTTACAAAATCAAGATTCAAATAATAATTTTTGTGAAATGAGAACTAAAGATGGTTCTAAGAAATTCTGTGGAAGGAACATGGCATAAACCCAAAGGAATATGCTGTTTTTGTTGTTTGAGTGGTTCGGAAAACCAAGAATGTTATGATGCGTTACACGACCAAAAAAAACTTACATAAAGTTCTTTTTAGACGCTTGTGATTTTGTTCTCTCGTTTCAATATGACATTTTTTTTTATCAGTTCTAAAGCTTTTCAAATTCTATTTGAAAATGGTTTTAAAATTATGGTATTAAAGAAACAACAAACACATGAACTATTCAAGGGTTTTTACTCATACAATACTTTCATGTGAATTGAAATCATAATAACGGTTTTCAATATTAAAAAGAATTTATGTTTATATCAGATAATATATTAAAAAAGTTTCTCTCTGAGAATTTTACCAACTTTAAAGAAGTTCGACCCATATCATTTTTTAATAAAATAATTAAAAAAACACATAATTAGAATTGATTAGTTTTGAATGAATCAATTTATTTTTTCTGTCAGTTTGCACTTTTGCAGAATGATGTGATACATTCCTTCTTATTTTGCAGACTCACAAATGTCAGAAGCCTGCTACATTGGGATTCTCAATTCTGGAATATCTCATCAGGCAAGAAATTAAAAATTAATACTCTTTTTATTTTTATACACAAGACCTAAATTAAAAATAATATTTGTTATTTTTGTAAAACACTGTTTGGAATATTTTTACATTAATATGTTGCATTGAAATTTTTTTGCTAAAAAAGTCTTAGGAAGAAATATAAATTTCTGGCATATTTATTGTTATTAAGTATATTAATATTTTTTAATTATAATGAATTAGATAATTGAGTCTTAAAAATAGAAATATAGGAAGTATGTAATTAAAATCATTTTTATAAAGATGACTAAAGTTATTGAATAATTTTAAAATAAAAACAAAGAGATATACTTATATAAATAGTAAAAAAAATCATTAAATATAAATCAATTTTATAGACAAAAAGTAATTAGTTACTAGTGACTAAATTAGAAACCATTTTAAAGACTAAAAAAATTATTGGTTTCTAAATTATTTTTTAAATAGTTTCTAAATTAATATTTAATTAGCTTCCAAAGTTTCAACTACCAATTATTTAGATTCTAAATTTGGTAGCAAAAACCTTGACTGCTAATTAGATATCAATTTAAAAACTATTAATCAATAATATAAACTAATTTAGAAATCAATTTTTTTTAATTTCTAAAATGATTTATAATTTAGTCACTATAGCAACTAATTATTTTGTGTCTCTAAAATTGGTTTCTATTTAGTGATTTTCTTGTAGGGAAAGGAATCTAGTTACTTAAAAGAGTTATTATCTATTTTTATATACTACGTATTTTTTAATAAATATATGATTTACTTGTTAAAAATAAATGTAACTGTTAAAGTATGATAATTCTAGAACATATTGCACATAATTAGTTATTAGTTGTTATAGTGACTAAATTATAAACTATTTTAGAGATTAAAAAAGTTTCTAAATTAGTTTTTATTATTGTTAAATAGTTTCTAAATTGGTATCTAATTAGCTAACAATGTTTTAACTACAAATTATTAGATTCTAAATTTGGTAGAAAAAATCTTGGTAGCTAATTAGATACCAATTTAGAAACCATTTAAGAATAATAGAAACTAATTTAGAAATCAAAAGTTTTTTTTAGTTTCTACAATGATTTCTAATTTAGTCACTATAGCAAGTAATTACTTTTGTTTTCTAAAATTGCTTTATATTTCATGATTGTCTTGTAGTGAAAATATAATAAATATTTCATTTTTAAAACTGTTTTACTAAATAGGCTCATTCTTTCAATATATTACTTTGATTTAAACATAATGAGTACTTAATTTAAAGGCACATAGAAAAGAAGGAGTGGTTAATTGAAAAGTAAGAACATCATGAGGAATCTATTTAGTATTTGTTCTTTTTTATGTAAAGTTGTAGGAAGTGTCTAGAGTAAAAGTTGGAACTATTAAGCGTAAGATTTGTTGTAAAATATGTTGATCTCAGGTGTCATTTTGAATAATTTCATCTCTTTCATATTAACTATAAGTAGAACTTGGTATTGAAGGGGTTATGCATTTGAGTAATTTGGGGTATTTGGGATCATAAAAATAGAGTCTTTCTTAAACAAGGGAAAGTGAATGTGGAAGAAGTTTTTTACTTGGCCCAGCTAAAGACATGGACTTGGTTGTGCTCTAAAATATGTCTTTTAATTTTTTTATATTATGATTGAGTGTTGAATCCTTACACATCTATGTCAACCTTTAGGTAATTTAAATTGGTTTTGATAGTCCAAGTTAATTGGGACAAAATATTTGAATGTGTGTTTGTTGATATGCTATGCCATGTCTTTGACTTGTACTTGAACTACATGAGTTTTATTTTGTATGTTGATGGTTGGGAAATGGCCAAATAGAGGTTATGCAAGGACAAAGTAAACATTGCACGATTTTTCTCACTATCAACAACAATACACAACTTAGCGGTATATTATTTTTTACGGTTAAAACAATTGTTATTTAGCTATTGGGTAAAGAGAAGGTTTTTTTGTTGGATATTGATAGCTTGAACTGAAGTCGTTTGGACTATATTTGTGTAAAGCTTTCTGGTTCGATTTTGTGTAATCTTGACAATTGTGGTCATGACAATCTATAATTGTAAAGTTGGGGTGGAGGGGGTGATGAATAGAGGGGTAGTGTGATGGCTGATAGGTCATATTTTGATGGTATTATGATTTTTTGGAATTATGCATATACATAACTTGTTTAATTGTAATACGATTAGGTCATACCTCAAATGCTCCCTTTTTATGTACAACAAGACTGTAATCCCATGAACTCATTTAAATTTAATACAATAAAATCAAACAAAGACTATCTCATACATTTAAAAAAAACTATTGGTCTAAAACCCTAACTCCAATGAAATTAAAATAACATAAAAAAAAAATATGTTTGGGGAAATTTGTATAAAATATGACTTATCAAAAGACTTTCATCTTATTTATTATAAACACTTTTTATTTACACGTGAACATCAAATAAGTAAAGTTAAGTCCATTGCTTAACTAATTCTACAACCAAACATACATAACAGTTATACAAAAACTTTCTTTCAACTTTTCATCCACAATGTTTATTTCTTATATATTAATATTGTTGTGTAATTTTTTTATTTATTTTCTCATTTACATGTACATTTATATATATATATAATTATATAAAATATTTTTATACAAAAATAGTGAAGAAAACGTCTCAAATAAATCAATAAAAATTGGAGCGGGATGGAAAAATTTCTGAAGGTTAAATGACTTCAAAGAAGACAATAAAATTGTTTTTGAAACAAAAGTTAACATACCAAACAAATGAAATTTGAGTTATTCGACTTTTAGGATGAGTTCTTTTTTACATAACTATTTATTGTTACTTACTTCTCTCAAAATTTGTTTCAGTTTGTTGATATATGAACAATTTATTTATGTATATTATTTGTGTTCATGTATTATTTATATTAATTTTAGTATGTTTAGTTTTTATTTATTTATTAGCATATGTTAATGTTTATTTCTTATATATTAATATTTTTTTTATTTTTTATTTAATTTATTATTTACATTTACACGTATATATATTTAATTATGTAAATTATATTTTTATACAAAATATTGAAAGAAAATATGTCAAATAAATCAACAAAACTTGGAACGGGATGAAAGAATTTTTGTATGTTAAATTATTTCAAAGAATGTGATAAAAATTGTTTTTTTAAACAGATGTTAACCTACCAAATAATGAAATTCGAGTTATAGGTCTTTTAGGATAATTTTTTTTTACATAATTTTTTATTGTTAGTTATTTTCCTCAAAATTTGTATCAGTTTGTTGATACTTGAACAATTTATTACGGTGTATTATTTATGTTTATGCATTGTTTATATTAATTTTAATATATTTAATTTTTTATTTATTTGTATATACTGATTTTATTTCTTATACATTAATATTTACTTTATAATTTATTTATTTATTAATATATTAATAATACATCTTTTTCTTCCCTATACACAGGTTAAAAACCTAGTATTTATTTAAAAAAGTGTTACTGTAGTATGTGAGATATACCTCATATTGTATTGGTCATAAAATTATATCTTTGGTTTACTAAAAATTTAAAATCAGTGTGATACTTTAGCCATTATATTTGTACCCTATAACAAAGATTATAATGGAATGATTAACATAATCAATGCCAACCTAATAGTCACAATAACAAAAAACCACAGTTGGCACATGTTGGATTTTGTAATGATCCTCTCCTCCTTTTTCAAGTTTGGTTCTGAATGCTGCAAACATTGATTTGATCTCCAAATGCTGAAGAGTGGTAAGAAATCTGAGCCCATCTGGAACCTCCTCAAGCTTGGTGCAATTTTCAATCTTGAGTTCTCTGAGACAAGGCATGGCTCCTTTATCCAACTTCCACTCCTCAAGATTGGACAAATCATGGATAACCAGAGACTTGAGCTGAGCAAAGCCTAGGCTGGAACAATGTAGTTGCTTTCCTATGAATGAATCTGGTTGCAGCTCAAGCAACCTTAAATTGGGAAGCTTTTCTAATGTTGGCATTGGATCTACAACAAGTCCAGAACCCATCAACTTTAGCTTCTGAAGCTTGGAAGAAAGTTGGTGGGGTTCAGGAAAATTCTTTATAGGCCCTTCTATGTGCAGTTTGTAAAGATTGGGACATCCTAATGCAACATGGACAATTGATGTATCTTCATAACTAACAAAAAACAATGACTCTAGGTGACTGAATTGCACATTAGGATACCTAAAGATACCTCCAAAGTTAGGATCATCTATCACTAATTTTCTCAAATTGGTTAATTTCATGAGATCTTTTACATGACACTTTTCTGCAGGGAAGTTAATCAGGGTCTGCAAGTTTTTGAGGTTGCCCAGTTGCCACCTTTCAATGCTATAACCACAATACTCTGGTAGATATAAATGTCTCATTTTTTGCATGTTACCTATGACATTTGGTATTTGCACAGTTGAATTCCCTGTTAGAAGATCCAGGGTCATCAAGCATTTTAAATTACCTATTGATGTGGGCAACTCATCAATTTTTGTATTTCTTAGACTGAGAAACCTTAGATGGATCAAGTAGCCAATTTCTTTTGGCAACTTCCCTCCCAGACCCTGTATGCCTTCCAAGTTCAAGACTCTGAGTAACCTACATTTTTTGAAAAATGACTTCATCAATCCCCATTCTTTTAGCCTAGCTGTCTTTTCATGGAAGCAAAGAAGAGACCTTAAATGGTGGTGGCTTTTCAGGTGTGAAGGGAAGAACCTATCAACATCTTGATCCAAACACAAGGCAATCCTGCGAACTTTTCCCACTGACCTTGCTCTTGATGTCCCTCTAGTTTCATCTACATTCCGGGAATTGATCTCCAAAAGAAAGTTTTCCTGATATGCCTTCTCTACACAAAGTTCCCTCATGAGGTTGTGCATTTGGCAAGTTCTAATTCTCCCTGATGAACTCTTTTCAACTACCTGAATCATGCACCTCTCCACTAGCTCAGTCAAGTAACGTTGTGCCACATCCTCAAGAGCTTCTTCACCTTCTCCTTCATTGTGAGCCAAAGATATAATACCCTCTGCCACCCATATTCTAATTAGTTTCTTTGTTGGTATCTCTAAGTTTTCAGGGAAATGAGCCAAGTGTAGGAAGCATGGCTTCAGCTGGTATGGTAATTCGTAATAGCTCAATGCCAACACCTCTCCTAAGCGTTGTTCTTGGCCGTTTGCTTTCCTCAAATATGTGTTGATGTTCTTGTACACAATGTCCCATTCATAGAATGTAGGCTTTGATGCTAGCAGTCCTCCAAGAACAATGATGGCCAATGGTAAACCTCCACATCTTCCAACCATTTCCCTTCCCAACTTCTCCTTCTCTCTGTAGTCTGTGCCAAAAAAGAACAGAAAATTGTAACATGAATTGAATAGTTCCAACTTGGAGGAATTGTTAAACCTCTTACATGAATTATACAAGGGTTTGTATTTCATTTCCATGTGAAAATCCTATATTTTGTTCTTTGGTAGATAATCAAAGGTCACAAAAATAATTGCAATGATCAAGTACTGTAGTCATCTCATGTATGTTAGCTAACAAACATGTGAAGTAAATGACATGGTTGAACTTTCAGCGAGAGAAAAAAAGAGCATATAAGTTTGTTGAACTTGTAGCAATACACAGAAACTGAAAAATCTATTCATTTAGGGGAAGTGAAGAACAGATAATAGTCAAGGCAGATACAACTAGAAAACAATTGAAATTCTAAAGTTTATATGGCAGAAAGTTAACCATATTCTAAAATTCAATGATGACTAGTGAAATTTTGCTTTATGAATTTCAACTTATGACTTCCCCCTTTCTGCAGCATGGAAAGAAAATTTCTAGAGGTCATAAACAGGGTTGGATAACTAATTTTTCCTAGTTAAAAAATTGAAATTATGCACAATAAAAATCTCTCAATTCTCTTTTCATATCTTTTGTTTTGAGGGCTTTTATGAACTAACACTATGGATAGAATTAAATTTTCACTCTGCATCCTTCATCAATTACCCGAAAGAATGTCAAGTTCTAAGCTCTAAAAGATTTAGACTGGCAAGTTAATCAATGTGGTAAACAACTGCATTGTGAATAATGTTGATAATTGGGAGTGCATTATAGGAAGAGGATAACACAAATCTACATACCTGGATCAACAATTTTTGGAAATGCCTTCTTTTGGAACAACTCCCAGCTATCAACTTCATTCAAACATTTTGGTGTGTGAAGATAACAACTAGGATCCATCTGGAATGCAACATCAATGTTTCGAGAAGTTAGCAATATTTTGCTACCAACTTCTGATAGTCCTTGAGGGAAAGCCGGCTTCAGTTTGTTCCATGTGTCTGCATTCCAAATATCATCAAGGACCACTAAGCAACATTTCTCCACTTGAACTTGGTAAAGCATCCTTGCAAGCTCCTCGTCTCTCATATTCTCAATTTCCTGTCTTTGCTCTTGGGAAGGAGAGATCAGCCTAAACAAAATTCCTATCCAAACATCCCTTGCTTGGCAATGCTGTGATATGTAAGCCCAAGCCAAGCTCTCAAACTTGTTCCTCACATCAACACTATGGTAAACCTTCTTTGCCAATGTTGTCTTCCCCAATCCCCCCATCCCACAAATGGCTATTACTCTATACCTTTTGCTGGGGTCGACCAAACATGACTCCAAAATCTTGACATCATCGTCAACACCAATGATGTCCTCTTCAATGACATGTGAATAAGACCTCCTCAAAGTTTGTCTCTCATACATAGAATTTGAGGCCTCTCCTTGTTGTATGCCATAGGTTTTAAGACTCCTTGTGAGACTAGAAATCCTAGCTATGACATTTTTAACATGAGATCCCACCATGTGGATTTCTATAAATCGGTTGATGATTGAAGCATACCTTGTGATGAGATTTGACAGACCTGGCAAATTTCTTCTTGAGGCCTCTCTGAAGGCGTATGACTCAATGACATCATCAGAATCATAAGCAGCTTCTCTGATTTCTGAAATCCAACTCCTGAGGCTTTCATTTTCATCTTGCCTTCTATCTGCATCTTGCAAGTAAGACCGCATCAGCCTCAATTCAGTTTGCAGCAGCAACACTTGGTCTTCAACCCCATAAAGGAACACTGCTTCTTGAATGAGCAAATCACCAAGACTTTGCACTATGAAGTTCACTATAGCCTGAGCCATCATTCAAGGTTGCTCTTCTTTCCCCAAACAAAAAGCTTTTCCTGATTAATCAAAACCCTTTTGCTAACTCTCAAACTTGTACACTGCTACTGCTGTATATTTCACAAAGAGAAGAGAACAATCAAAGCAACCTCTAGAGGGTTGACTTTGGCAATGACTTGTTGCAGTAACTGACCAAAACATTTGGCCAGAAATTATGCATTATTAGGGTTATACCATTGGCATCCAAAACATGCAATAAATTTTGCCTTCCCAATTCTATCCATCACCACTTTAAAGTATTAAGCTGAAGCCATAAGTTGTCAATTTGGACTGAAAAGTTGTTTGATTTTTCAACAAGAAGGTGCAGAAAATGTAGATGCACCTTCCCCGAAATAAATTGGAAATAGAACTAATATATATATATATATATATATATATGTGTGTGTGTGTGGTGTGAACACTGTTTTTTTATCAGCATGTGAACACTCTGTGTGTCAACAAATCATTGATTCAAATTGAACTAAACTCAATCTAATTAATAAAATATTATAAATAAAAAAATCGTAATTAAAAGAGAAGATATCACTAAAAATAATAGTACTAAATAACTTGGTGTTAGACTTTTTTATTTACTGAAAAGTTTAAGGTTATATATACAGAAAGATTGGTAATCAAAGTATGATGTAATTTTAGAGAAATTAGATAAATAAATAATGTGAGTATTACTATATTATATTAAAAGTATTGTTTTTTTTTTAATTTCCACTCTTGTCACTATTTGTCTTGAAAAGAAGTATTGATGGGTTAACTGAAAAAAATATTTATAAATTATTCTTATCACAATGTCTAAAGGATGTGATATTTTTAAGTATATCAAAATAAATCATGTCTCACTACTTGATGGTGTAATATTGTTATCAACCAATAGAAAGATAACACAAAAATTCTAACCTTATTGTCCTCTTTTCAGTTTTTCTTGCATTCTTGTACAATAACAACTTCAATTATTTGTGCATTAAATATAATGTTATAAAATGATACCATAAGAAGATTCTTATACAAATGTTACACGTTTGTTTCTCTTTGGTAAGCCTTAGATTTTGGATAATGGGACTAGTGATCATATCACTTTTGACTCAACAATTCTAACTTAAATAGAATCTTCCAATACATATTATTAATCTACCTACCAAATCTTCTCTACATATAATTCAGTTCAAATATCCTAAGATAAAGTTGCATGAGTTCCTTCATTTCACTTATGTTTATCAAATCATAACTACTACAAACTTATTTAGCTTTTTTGTTTCCTACCTTCCTTGTTTAGAAAACTTGCATACAAGGAGATAGATTCATTCATACTAATTTATATATACAAACAATATACTAATTTATATTGAATGTCTTCTTTGAATAAATAAGTTTTTCAAACTTGTGTATTCCATTTTTGTCTCATTATAAATTAGTTTATAAATTATTATCTTCAAATAATATATATTCTTGTGAAAGTTAAGATGAATTTTACAAAATTCTAAATGTACTATTTTATGTGTTGATATGTTTTCTTCTTAGTGTGATGAGTTGCTTTTTTATTTTATGTCGAAAAATTCTCTTTCAAAAACTTGAATAATGAGTGGGGTGTATGTAATTACACTCTAATTATGCTTAGGTTAAATGAGATAGGTAATAAATGTGTAATAAATTAATAATGTTATTCAAAATACTCTAATGGACTCTTGTATGGACCCTTGTTATGCATTCAAGATGTTCTTAACTCTTATTAATTTTTAATTTCTTGATTACTTATCTAATTATGCCCTTAACATAAGGTGAGAAAAATTGAATTATCACATGCAAGTGAAAGACATTATCTTGAGTGATTAAACATTGACCCTCCAAACTCTCACAGAGATGAATAATGAAGAGTTCTAAAAAAATAAAATTTTCATTTCTTTGGTTGAGATGATGCTGACTTTACTTATATAATGATCCTTATAATATTGTACAAAATTAAAATAGTTAAAGATAAATATAATTTTTTTTTTCTGGAAATCCAGTTGAATTTATTGGCAACATATATATTTATAAGATAATATTTTACTTGAATATATATTTTATTTGTTAAAATCAAAATTAAGAGTGTCCAATTATTTTAGATATAATTTTTTGTTAAAAATAATATTGTGTCAAAATATAAATTATATATTGTAAATTTATAATATAATTTACATATTAAAATATTAATTTATTAGATTTTTAACTATAAATATACTATACATTAAATGATTTATTATAAATTTTAGGTATTTAAAACAAATATTTACCATGTGGATTGCTCCACATCTAAATTACTAGTTATGTGATACCAGAGAGCGTAGAAAATCTCCAATTACATAAATTATTATGTAAATCCTTTTAAATAAAGATGGAAAAAAGTTTATAAAAATCAAACATGTAAATAAAAAGATAATTTAAAATAATTATTTTTTTACATATGTGACGTACTGAAGAAACAAATATTAAAATATCTTACTAAGAAAAGTTGAGGATTCTAACTTAGAAAATTACGCCCTTGAAACTAAGAAAATAACAACTCTAGTTTTTGGAAGTTTAAAATTCACAATAAATACTCACATCTAGGTAGAATATTTTATTAGACTTCTATAAATGAAAAAATTAACCCAACACAAATCCTATTTAATATTATAACTTAAAATATATTTATGTTTAAATTTGAACATTATTTCCAATAAATATGATCGAAAGTAATTTTAAAAATATATTTTTATTTTATGAAATAGTAAAAAACATGAAATAAATTAACTTTCTAGATTGAAGATAAACAGAAGATAAACATAAAATGAATAAAGAATCAAAGATCAGGTGTAGAAGAAACCTTGGACTGTTGGCTTGTTTTGAGCTTAGATTAGATTAGAGAAGACGTAATCAAATGAACGACCTTTCTGAATAATCCATAGTCAATTCTAAAATCTCCCTTTCAACAACAACACCCAACTTTTTTACTCTCTTCAATTCAAGTGCAAGCAAAAGCTGAATCTTTCATCCTTCCACCACCGTCTCAACCCTCTTCTTCTTTCCCTGATCCAACAACACAGATTGTAACAATGTACGTGGATCACGCTTTCTCGATTTCGGACGAGGATATCATGATGGGAACCTCGTACACCGTCAACAACAAACCCCCCATCAAGGAGATCGCCCTTGCCGTCTCCCTCCTCGTCTGTGGCCTCCTCGGCATCATCATCGGTTCCCTCATGGCCTACAACCATGTCGGCGGCGACACTGCTCACGGTAACAAAAAATAAGTGATTTTAAGGGAAAAAAAATGTCAATTTTGAAATTAGGGATCACTAATTGCAACTGGGTAGCTGGGAAATTGAAGATATCTGCTAAAGTTATAAACTTTTTGGCAGTATTTTGAAAAGGGAATGGTTTTTGTTTTTTAATTTTTGTTGATTTTGGGTTTTGTTTGAATGTTTTATAGGGGTCTTCTTTGCAATACTTGGAGTAATCTTGTTCATACCGGGTTCCTACTACACGAGGATTGCGTATTATGCTTACAAGGGATACAAAGGGTTCTCTTTCTCTAACATACCCCCCGTGTAGCTCTACTTGCTAGATATGTCTCATAGGTTCAACTAGCCTCCTCATGTACAGATATTCCCTGGTTGTGCTCTATAATCTTTCTTTCTTGTGTTTTTTTTTTTCCTTTGCTGACAAATGATGAGTGTTCAGATTGTACTTTTGTAGTTGCTCTATATCATATACTGCCACTTTATATGGTTGAAATTGTTTTCTTTAGTGTAAATTTTCCTACTATTAAATCTCTTTTTGCCTTCCATTGGTGAATACGGGTATACTGATTTTATGTATGATTATATTACTAGAATTAGTAGTAGAAGCACGATTTGAGGGTTTGTTTACTGTTTTCTGCGCTAACTTGGTAGTTACCGCCACATCAACTGGTCTGGAAGTGAACTGAGTTATGGGAATTTCCTATCATCACCTGCTTCTTTTTCTTTGCTACTACTTTGTATTCTTTTTAATGGGTTCTTAAGGCATCTTCTGCCTTTGATACTAGGGTAGAGGTTCAGTTAATGGATGTGGCAACCTATAATGCATATGCTTCTTTATCATTCATCAATGTATGATTGATACGTCTTTTATAGCGGCCTAACTGATAAATTCTGTTACAATTCATACAAGGTTGTGCTTGGCAACTAGTTTGAGACCTTGGCAGAATATTGGATTTTATTACTTACTTTGCAGATAGCAATGATTGATATTAGGTGCTTATATGAAGCTCAAGTTGCCATTGAGTCAAACTTCATTGTTGTTTTCATATTCTTTGTGAATATTGTTAAACAAGATCATCATCAGCTATGAAAAAAGAGATATTGTGGGGGCTGGGGTGTATTTGCATTTTTGGCTTGATGTTGAGAGAAAAACATTCACAATCCTTTCCTTTTTCAGAGTTTTTCCATCTTGGATCATTCCTTTGTTTATGATTTATTGTGGCACCAATCTCTCCGTCATGTACGTCATATTTGCCCCGGCAAATCTGCTACTAAAAGAACTAACTAGCAAACAGATGGTTAAGTGCCTCTTTGATCTAGAATTTGGTAGAATTGATTCTGAATCATGAGATGTGATCAAGATGTGTTCTTGAATTAACTTGAACTACATTTAGAACATATGATTTTTATTTGGAACTGTGAAAACTGATTTTCTAACTAACACAAAGAGGGTCCAAGACTTGTAATTCCCTGTATATACATAATTGTATTGTAGTTGTAGCCATATTATTTTTTCATAGCTAAAGGGTATTATTACTAAGGAAATGATTAGCCTTTCTGTATTAAATTCGGGATTTGAAATACCAAAGGAGTTTAGGCAATCTGTTGAATTTCATTTAGCTGTTGCCCTTTGGACAGAACCTTAGAATTTTAGCATCTCAATCATTGCTTATTTGATCTATATAGAAAGGGTGACGATGACATCAAAGTACCAGAATTGATACTTACCTTAGTGGATGCATCACAGCTATTCGATTATGCTTTGATTTTGTGTGCTGTGCAAGTGACATAGGAATGTCTGAGACCATTAGACTAGGATACTTTGAAGTTTGTTTGTAGAAAGCAATTGAATGTGGTATTGAACTTTTGTTATGGCAGTGTTAAGTTATTTTTCTTAAAACTATTTACAACACAAGTGGAAAACTCTGTCATTGTGGTTGTGTTTTGTTCAGCTATGGTGGAGTACTTTCAATTCTTCTGCACAGATTCAGCTTTTCACATTATCAATATACTAGTGCCAGTTTCACATAGCATGAATCTCAGAGACCCTTGATGATTGAAAGAAAAATAAAATAAAGGGTGCATGAGATTGTAACTCCTTTTTTCTCTTTAAAGAAAATTTTATTCTTATAATTTGTATTAGTTTAGGTGTTGGATTTAATATGTTTTCTCCTTTACCTATTATTGCATTAATGTTTATAGGTTTCCTTGTTCAGTCTTTGGTCCTTGCATTTCTTTAGTTATTTATAAGAGTATTTTCTTTTCTTTTTTTTGGTTAAATATGAATTTAGTACTTGTAATTTATTTTTAAAATTTATAAAATATATTTTATTTATTTATTTATTTTAAAATGGATATTAAAAGATTAAAATTAGTGATATCAAACTTGGTAAAGATAACAAAATATTTTATAATAATTAAAACCAAATTTATATTTTAAAAGGGCTACAAATAATTATTTCAAGTTTTGTAAAATGAAAAATAAACAAAAATTATAGGGACTAGAATTTAAATATATCTATTTTATAGAAACTAATAGAATATTTAAATGTTTTTTAATGATAGTTAATGTGTTAGTCCTTATAATTTTTATTTATCAAATGTAAATAGCATTGACTTTTTCTGAAGAATTGGTTCTTACTATTTAGGTTTAATTACTCATTTTTGTTTTCATAATTACACAATTTTTTTTCTTTTTTAGTCTATAAATTAGTCTGTGATGTCATTTGATGCAAAGTGTTTCCTTTTGACTAAATACTTTGAACACATTGAATTCATTTAAAGGAAAATAAACAAAAATATTTTGTTTAAACTAGCCATATGTTATTAATCCATTGGATTCAGATATGTTTCATCAACACTAAAATCATTTGGCAGTTTCTTCCTGCACCCTTACAATATTCTGTAAAAAGATAAAACTGTCCCTATTATTTTCTAAAATGCACTTAAATGCAAACTATTTTTTTCTTCATCCTTTGCCTCTCAGCAGCGCTGTTCATCCTCTTTTTCAGCAGCACCGTGGGAGAAGGGTGATTTCTCTTGAAGGTAATTAAATTCTTTGTTTTTTAGATTTGTAGTTCTGTTTTTTCTTTGGATTTTCGTTTTCGTAGTTCATACATATCATTTTGGACCATACAATTCGGTAGTTTAAAGAAATAGAGAATTCATATTTATTTTTTTCATTCTGGATTATAGAATCTAGAAAAATTTTGAATTGATTCTTCCAATAAAATTTTGGATCTACCAATCCGTAAATCCAAATATGCATTTCGAATTCAAAATTTCATAATTAAAAAAAAAACATTTTTGAATCCACCAATCCATAACAGAAATATGCATTATGGATTCAGATATCCATAATTAAAAAAAGCATTTCGGATCCACCAATCTATAACATAAATATGCATTATGGATTCAGAAATTCATAATTCAAAAAAAACATTCTGGATCCACCAATTCATAACAGAAATTAGGCTTCTGGATTCAACAATCAAAAAATTAACAATTTATGCAAAAAATTTCTTCCAAAACACTCCCTCATCCGAAAAAATGATTCAATTTTGGACTGATGAATTCGTAGCACACTCCCAGATCCCAATTTTCAGTAACCACAAAAATGCCATAACCACAATGCTTTTAAAAAAAACCTTAAATCTTACCTCTGAAAGTTAAACAAGACTCTCCACCTTGCTCTGCACAGCTAAAATAACTCTCCACCAGGGTGCCGTTTTTCAAATAAAAGGGCAAGACTAGTTTTGGGATTTACAAAATTGTGGGAGTGCAAGAAGAAAAACATAGGGTACAGGAAGAAGAAGCCGAAATCCTTAGAATACTGTTAGATAAAATGGGTATTTCATCCTGCAACTCTATATTTTTCTTTCTACACCCTAATATTTTTTTGAAATATCCAAATTACCCTTGATCGTTTTGGATAATTTTGAAATAAAGGTGTTTCATAAGTAAAAGTATTTCTGAAATAGGAAATCTGAATGAAAAATAAATTATTCTGCAATATCAATCTGAAATTCATAAAATATGTTCTGAAGACTAATTTAGAAGTCATTTTAAAATGGATAAAATAGTCTTTTTCAGAAATAATGCGGGTGTAGGGAGAAAACGGTTGGAATGCTTAAAGAAACATCCAGATAAAGTACTTACAAAAATAAAATAAAATGGTGAAAAAATTGAATTCCATTTCAGTATATCTTGAAGAAAAAAACTAATAAAATTTATTTGAATTAGTTTTTCAGTTTTCTATTAGAAATGTTAAGAAACAATTTTAATAAGCATTTTTATTTATTGTATTTGCATTATTTTAATTACACATTATGACGTTTTTTTTTTCAATTTACAGTTTATAAAAAAATATTTCAGGAGAAATTATAATGTTTGTTATGTAAAAAGTACAATTATTAAATGTATTGTGACTAATATTAAAAAGTATTGTTTTAAGCAATCATGACATGTATTATAACTAAACATTATGGAAATAAATATTTTTATATGCAATTTTTGTAAGGGTTAGCTCATCTGACAAAAAAATTAAAATATAATTAAACAATCATTTTAGATTGATTAACGGGGGAAGAAAAAGTAATTTTATGCCTTTAAATTTTAATGTATATTTATCATTAAAAAATGGGCGAAAATGTTTTATATTTTAATATTGAATATTTTAAATTACTTTTAAAAGCAAATATTGAATGATTGTATATTTTAATAATACATCTTTTCCTAATTTTTTGTTTTTGATATTTATTTTATTTTATGATAATGGATACGTAAAATAATTTGTCTCAAATATATTGCAAATCATATTTAAATTTTAAATGTAATCTTATAGTAATGTTTGTTGTAGTGAGAAAGGTTAAGAAAATAATTGTTATAATTTTCTTCATTCGTTTCTTTTTCTTTATTTTTTTGTTTGGACTTCAACTCTTAGTATATGTAAAAAGTTTTTCGATATTCAAGTATGTATCTCATGAACCATCTTACTATAAGATATAGATTAAGATGTGTCTCATAATTAATATTCATATTATCTAATTTTTCAATTTAATTGTTGTTAATATATGTTTTTAATTAATATGTTCATCCCATATCGTTCGGTCGATATCGAATACCATACATTCTGATACTATCTGAGTTTTAGTAGTACATGAATATAAAAAAAAAAATATAGTTATGAGAACAAAAATCTTGCAAAGTTTATTAATTTGATTCTTGGAAAAAATATAGTTAGAAGAAAAAACCTCACCACATATTAAGAAAAGGAAAAGTAAACATCAGAAAAAAATGGTGGATAGTTCACATTACATAAACATCATGGTGTTTAAAACATTTAATTATAAGTATAGAAATGTGTAAAATAGGATGAAAGAGTCAATTTTAAATTTGCTTAAAAAAATAATTTTAACGAAGGATATAATTATAATAAGAAATTAATATTTTAACCATTATTTTTTAATAAAATAAATAAGTTTTATTTATTTACTTATTAATGGGATGAGAGTAGTAACATAGTACTCTTACATAGTTGTAATTTGTAAGTGTTTCTAATTTTTTTATATAAATTTTTTATGTTCAGCATAAATATTTCTAATTATACATCAAGTAAATTATTCTAATTTATTTTTAGCATAATTATATATATATTTTAAATTTTTAGAGTTGTTTTGTTTTGTAAAAAATATTATTTAAAAAATGTTTATGAATACATGTGGATATACAGGTGAATTTTCATAAAATTTATAGATACCAGCTTAAAAAGTTTAACCTTGTTTTTTATCTGTTACTTTTTTTTATTCACTCATTATTTTATCTCTTTATATTTTTTTCTTCTACCAAAGATACCATTAAAGAGAAAATATTTAGTATTATGAGGAGATATATATAATTAATTTAAAAGATGCTTAAATTTTTAAAATGTGTAATTAAGATTATTTCCAATACAATTTCCAATCGATTGTGTAAATGAAAATTTATAAATTAAAAAAAATGTTTTTTACTGAACAAAAAAGTCATTCTTAAACAATAAAACACATTTGCTTTTAATTCACCAAACTTGATTTTCAATGTAAAACCTACAAAATATAATCACATTTAATATTCTTAAAATTTATTTTAAAATACTGATCTTTACCGAAATTAAGTTTTCACTCTTTTTTTTAAATGATTTTTCTAACATTATTTTTTAAAACCCAACCCAAGTGAGAAACCCATTTCAAGTTGCGTTTTTGTTTGGATTTGGATGTTAACATCGTACGGTCCAGAGTCGCTGCTAACATGTGTAATCAATGGTGAGGCTTCCTCGTATTCTCAAAACAAAACCAAAAACAAAAAACATTGAAAAGTTAAAGTCTGAAGTCTTCTTCTCCGACACTCTCTCACTCCATCTAATCATGGCTGCATCATATGCAAGACTTACGGTAGCAGCGTTGGTGCTGATAGCTTTGGCACCAACCTTTCTTCAATCTTCAGCTTCATCTGTGGGTAAATTCGTTGACGAAACCATCAATTCCCACAAGATCGTCATTTTCTCCAAGACATATTGCCCGTGCGTATACACACCCTCTCTCTCGCTTTGTTCTTGTTTGATTCGTTGATTTTATTCCGTTTAATGTAATGGGAACGCAATGGAGTTTCCAATTCCAAATCTTTTCTTTCTGGGTGGCGGTGTTGGATCTGATTATGTGGGAATTGTCTTTGAGTGTTCTGGATTTGTTAAAAAGAATTTTCAATTTGATTTGTTTTACAAAGAAACAATAGAAAAGTCGAGATCTGAACTGCTGTGACAATGCTGGCATGTGATTTGAAAAAGGGGCTGCTTTCTGGAACATTATCTGTGAATTGTGGTATGCAATGTTGTTTTTAGGCACTTAGTATGTGCAAATGTTTGTGGTATCGTGTAAGCTTCACTGTCTCCCGTGTTTGGATATATGTTAAAAAATGGGATCGTGTCTTATTGTTTTTGTATTGCCTGTGTTTTCAAGAGTACTGCACACATGATTATTGGAAACTTCTCCATAAACATTTATAAGAAAATAAAGTAAAAAGATAAAGTGAAAACACTACTACATCAGGTACTGTATGAGTTTTGGGATTGACATGTGTTCAGACCTCAAGTAGGAAGTGTGTTTATGTGCTTCATAGCTAAAAGTTCTCTTTACGCCCGCATTCCTCTGTGCTTTAAGCTGATGAGCCATGTACAATGTGTATGCTCATAAACTTTGTGGATTACTATTCAGTGTTTCTGGACATTGCACAAAACTTTGTTGCTCCACCATCGAAAAAGAAAAGAAAGTGCCTATTAAAGGAAGTTTGGGGTATTCATTGACCTCTTGTTTTTTTATTGATTTATTTGTAATTGCTTAGGTACTGTATAAGAGCAAAAGCTTTGTTCAAAGAGTTGAACCAGGTTCCACATGTTGTTGAGCTTGATGAGAGAGGTATTCTGAAAACTTCTGCTTACTTTTTGTCTTTTTAGTATATATTAATATTTTTACTGGAATTGGTATGGTTCTAGTTCTGATGAAATGAATCAAATGGAAGCTTTATAACTTGATTTTTGTTAATCGGGGATGGGTTAGCATCCCAGTTCTTGGACTGAAAGCTCTGTGGGGTTAAAAATTAAAGCAGCATAAGTTGTGTCGAAAACAGTTTCCTTTTTTCAGGAATTGCATAGTGTAGAGAGGGAGAGCAAGCTGAAGAAATAGTTTACACTGAAACTTGTTTTGATAAAATGTTAATTCTGTGTCACTATGTTAAGGATTCATTGGCTCATTTCTGTTACTGAGATAGTGAGACTTCTTTCTCGCAGAGGATGGTTCAAAGATTCAGGAGGTATTGGTTAATATTGTTGGGAAGCGTACTGTGCCACAAGTTTTCGTTAATGGACAACACCTTGGAGGCTCAGATGGTAAGTTTTTTCATAGCAAGAACGAAACTAGCCTTTTCCATGTTCACACAAAATATAATTCTCCTAGAAATTACCTCAAATGTTCCTTCAAAATCTCATTGTTGATTGTTCAATTTGCAGATACCGCTGCATCTTACGAGAGTGGACATTTGCATAAACTTCTAGGAATTAAGGCAGAGGGTCATGATGATCTGTGAATCAGGTTGTTAATTAGGAGAAACTTTGTCTCGTAGCTGCAAAAGTATTCTGACTTTGAAATTTTTTTGCATATAAAGGAACAGTGATATTACATTTTGGCACAGCTAAGTTTTCATTTATATATATGATGGATAGTTTTTCAGTTATCACTGGAATGCTTCATCTTCTCTCCTTTCTTTACTTTTCTTTCTCTGATCTTCCCAATTGGTGTGATCCAATGAACTATGCAACAACCCTTCATTCATACAATAGGATTTTTTTTCAACTTGAGTACAAAACATCTAACCTACTTTTATGCATACATCATATCGGGTTCTAGTAGGAAAATTTTCCTCATCATGGTAACGTTGATTAAGGATATTAGGCTGGGAAAATTTATATTTGTAAGTATTTCATCATATTACTTTGTTGAGATTCCTTGTTGATAATCACTTAGTCGGAGTTCAACATGTTTTTGTTTCTTTAATTCCACCAACACTTTGATTGTGTGACTCGGTCATCATCACTTCCAATGATGGTCGTGAATCACCTTCATAAAATTAAGGTTACCAAAAGACCTCATATTGTTTGAAAGTTCTGCATCAAACAAAACTCGAAATCGAAATTTCGATGTAGACATAACCTTTCTTGCAATCGTGTTCACATGTGGCAAGGAGAATATACCTAGAGAGTTTGTGGAAACGTGATAAACTCTATTTAACGGGGTCTCCCTATTTAACAGAGGTAATGTTTTTGTTGGTGGAATTCGGGTGCTTGGAGGAACCTTGGTGGTCAGAGTGAGAGGAACTTGCTCTTGGATTGTTAATTACTTCTCTTAGGTTTGCTTTTCAGTAGTGACCCTCTTTTGAGTTTCTTCATTTCTTCTTGAGCATCTTCTTCTTGGTTGGCTTTTCTAGATCTTCTTCTTCTAATGTTTCTGGTTTGTCGGATAGGCGTTGAGGATTCTGACACTTGTATAAGGGTTGAGGATTCTGACACTTGTATAAGGGTTAAGACATCTGAAGTATCTCTTTTTAATTTGATTTATTTTTTTTGTTGATAAAAAAAAGAAATCTATTAGAACAAGGTTAACCTTCTCGACCCTCAATCTTTTATTGTCAAAGTTTTGACCCATGCATGATTTTTGCAAAACACCTCAAAAATATGATCAATACATATAATATATATAAAAACTTAAGAAAAGTTACATTCCCAACCCTCGAACTTAGCTGCTTGATCCTTGGGATGAAGTCTTTTCTGGTTGACATTCTCAATACAAGATTTGAAATTTTTAAGATTTTTGTCGATAAAGAGTAAACTGAGTATGATTTGAGTGGAAAAAAAGTTTTAGTTACATCGGTATTTGGACATTTGACTTCAAAAATATGTTTTTGAAGGTTTTGAAAAAGGTGGTATAAATTGAATAAATACCACTGTATTAAGCACCATTAAGGGGATTCCATCTAATCTTAAGACCGTGTTTCAAATGATAAAATTAATGATATCATCGGTAAGAGGAACTAGTTGGAGATGTTGACTATTCAGATGGAGTTAGTTCTTTACATAGTTAAGAGTTATCAACATTTGACACTCGAAGTTTATGAAAAAAGACAATGAAATCCTTAAAAAAAATATCTGTATACAAAGTTTAAATCCTCGTCATTGTCCTCATCATTGATGGATGTTTTTTTTTTTGTTGTATACTTCATCACTGATCGAAAAATTAAATTGGTCTTATAGATAAGTCATGGGCAACTGCACCCTGACAAATTTCTCTCTGCACCCATCCTTTTCAGAAAAAAAACTGTTTTATTCCATTTAAAAATGATTTCTGGATTATTTTTTCTGAAATGTTTTCGGAACATATTTTCTGGAATATATTTTTGAATTCCAAATTAATTTTTCTGGAATTTTTTGGAATATACTTTTCGATTTAACACTCCATTTCAGAAACTTCTTAAACTATTAAAGGTAATTAGAGTATTTAAAAAAATATAGGGGTGCAGGAAGAAAATGTAAGAATGTATGAAGAAACATCCAAAGAATTAATGGGACTTGGGTGTCAAGTACATAGGTGTACTTGGGAATGGTAATGGGAGGAAATTTATACTCAGTTTCTAAAAAGTGTTTGTTTTCACCCTACCTTCAACAATGATGTTTGTTTGGATTTGAAGGTTGACATCTTTTAAAAGTTGTGTTTTCACCATACCTTTTAAAAATAATCGTGATTGTTTGGATATAGGAAAAAAATAATAGAAAGTGAAAGGAAATAGAAAGAAAGTTTGTGTATAGGTAAATATTTTTTTAATCAATAAAAGAGTAATATTATAATTTTTCTTTTGTTATTAAAATCAACTGAAATAAAATATGACATATATATATATATATATATCTTGGAAAAAACATAGAAAGAATGTAAATGCTTTTTTTTAATGTTATTTCAATTAATTCAAAAATATTTAATACTACATCAAAATGATTTTAGACAACAAATTGATCAAATCATTAAAATCATTCTCTAAGCTTCATACTGAGTATGATGTATGTAGTCAAGACATGCGTCTCTCGGACCGACCGATAGCTCAACTTCAATTACGCTCAATCAAAGTTTGCAAAGCTAATTCACGATTAGGAGCTAGGTAATTTAGCCCTAAACACGATCCAATCCCTTAACCTGGCCCAATAAGAAAAATCCATCACAGGTAATATAAATAGCACATATTCCAAGAAACAGATACGTCATTATTTACAGTACTCTGACAATCGAGTGTCAAACCATTTTGCTAACTTGAGTGTTTGAGTGCCTTCTACAGGTACCCCATTCGGGAATCACTAGAGGACTGAGAGATGAGGCTAGGAAGGACATGTAAGGAACAACCAAGGGAATTGAAGAGCAGTACAAACGACCAATAGGAAGGAAGGAGGCGAATCCTCTCTATAGTTCTACAAACCCCTACCCTGTTCAAGAATAATTGGCGCTCACCGTGGGACCGAGAGAAAATTGAGTTTTGGACGCTAGTAGATGGTATCAACTCGAAGCATGACAAGTGAGAGGATGCCTGAAGTTGACCAGGCCACGTTGTTGTTGTCTCTGCAAAGAGAGATGGCTAAGCTGAGAAGAAGGAATAAAGAAGTGAGTAGGAAGAACGAAAAAGAGATTCAGGCTCTCCGGAGAGACAACGAAGACATGAAGAGGAAGCTGATCGAGGGGGGACCGTCCATCGTGCCGACTAATCTCGTCGGTAAGTCGGTCACTTCCCCCCAACCCGAAAGCAGTTGAAGAGATTAAGGACAAGGCCCCACTCAGGAGATGGATGGCGAGTTCTGTCCTAACAAGTTGGTTCGCACGACCGGTACAGGGGATTTTGTGTGCCAACACCCGTTTACTGATTCTATCATCGAAGTTCCGCTGCAGACAAGTGGAAAGGCTTCAACATGGACTGCTATGATGGCACAACCGATCCATACAAGCATATGGATGCGTACACCAAGCACATGAGCTTGTACACGATGCGGTCATGTGCCGAGTGTTCCTGATGTGAGTTGATTTAATTTATGGTGACATTTTTACTTAAGGTTGGGATTTTAGCAATTAAAGGTGATGACCTAAGTAAGATTCCTACTGAACACGAACTTAACCAAGTGGTTAAGTAAGTGTGAAGGTTCACTTAACAGAGGCAAAGATGAAAAATAAGATATAGTAAGGATGAGATGCAATTTGTGAAATTGAAATGGGTACAAGGTAAACATCAATGGTGGTCATGGCTTCCCAAATGATGCACCATACTCATGATTATGAGTGAAACCCAAGAGCAACAAAGAAGAGAAACTAAGAGACAAACACATAAAATGGATTGGAGAAATGGAAGAAAAATGGAATAAGAAAACTTATGATGGTGGGTGAGAAATGTCACACCACTTGGTGGGTGATGTGCTCCAAGATGAGTGTGTTGGCCGCCACTTGAGAGCTTCCCAAATCACTCAAGATAAGACCTCAAATCTAAGAGGACATAAGCCTCACTAAGAGCTCACACAATTTGTACAAAGTTTCTTTACTTCATTCAATTTTAGCTTATCAAATACAATGGGTAGGCCTCCTATTTATAGGTGAAGGAGCCTTGGAAAACAAGCAAGAGGGGTAGGATGGAAAAAGGGAAAAAATGGGCAGCCTTAGGATTTGACTAAGTCAAACTCGCATCCTAGGCTTGTCCTTCTAGAAACTAAGTCAAATTGTCTTCCTAAAGGGTTAGGAACAAACTAAAATGATACATGCACCCCTTATTATGCCAAAGACACCTTATTCTAACCTATCTTTATTATTTAGACCCCTAAAGTGAGCCCAAATTATTTACAACTTCTTTTATTCTTTAAGAAGAACATTAGATGCTCTGGTTTGTGTCAATTTCTTCCTCTTGTGAGGTATGCTAAATCCATGGCAAGGTCTTCACTTGATTGTTGAGATGACTTCTCATAGTGTGCATCCTTGGTCATCTCTTTGTTGGCTTGGTTTGCATCAGTTCCCCCACATCACTGAAGGGAGCGGCTCTAAGCTGGTTCACAAAGCTCCCTCCCAACTCGGTTGACAACTTCGTGACACTGACGTCTAAGTTTGAGACGCAATTCGCCACGAGTCGCTCGCATCATCTCACCTCCATCGCTTTGCTTGGTCTTCTCTAGGAGAAGGGGAGTCTTTTAGAACCTTCGTTGACAGATTTAGCAAGGTAGCGATGCGCATTCAGAACCTTATCCCGGATGTAGCCATGAACCATATGTTGACAACTCTACGTCCGGGGCCTTTTGTTGATAGCCTCTGCATGCAACTGGCCGAAAGCTTGGATGAGCTTTAGAAGAGGGTTGCCACGTACATGCAGTTTGAGGAACAGAGGGAATTCCGCAACCAGGCCCGTACAGAGGCTAGTCGGGAGAAGGGGAAGGACAAGAAGGAGCACCAAGATCGTTGATCAACCGGGGAGATAGGAGAAGGGACAACCGGGGCTGCCGATTCTCAAGATATACCTTTAACGACCGAGAGGGGGAGGATTCTGGATTGAGGCTCTCAGCGCCGAGCTAATCCTTCCACCGAGGAAGATATCAAGTCCTAAAAATGCCAAACGTAGGAAACAATGTCGGTACCACAAAAACAGTGGGTATTCCATCAAAGAATGTCAAGCACTCAAGGATAATATTGATCGCTGGATATTTTGCATTTCATCCAAGGTGTCCGAAGCACGAGATGGTCCCCCAGGCGGGACGAGCCCACAAAGCGGAGAAACTACTCTCCTCAAAGGGCCAGGGACAATCAACGACTAAAGCGTCGGCCAAGGAGGAACAACCCTCCTCGAGAAAACAAAAGAAGAGACCGCAAGGAGGTCATCAACACTATCGTTGAGGGTTCGTCGGTAGCAGAAACTCCAACAGTGCCCAGAAGAGGCAACTCAAAGACGTACACCAGGTGAATGCGGTGTCATTCTGATCGAGAATGCCGCCCATCACCTTCATCGATGATGATTTTAAGGGTGTTGATTATCGGTAGGGCAATCTGATGGTAATATCGGTCGATATCAACAAGTTCACTATTATGAAAACGTTAGTGGACCAAGAAAGTTCAATAGACATCCTCTACTAGAAAACCTTCAAAGCCATGAGGATACCTGAGGAGGGGATTGTACCATACGATGTCCACGTTGTCGGCTTTACGGGTGAGAAGGTCGGTACTAAAGGCTACATCGAGCTTTATACCACCTTTGGGAAGGGGAAGAACTGTAAGACCATCAGGATTAGATACTTGGTGATTTACGCTAACACCTCGTACAACATTATGTTCGGACGGTCGTCCATCAATCGGCTGATGACGATCATCTTGACACCCCACCTGGAAATGAAATTCACTTCAGTGTCAGGAGACATTCTCACAGTGCATGTCGATCAGAAGGTTTCTCAAGAATGTTATGTCAAAAGTCTCATAGTGGAACCTTTACGCAAAGAACGATCCCCAAGCGCAAAACCTCTTAAGGACAAAAATCTCCTCGCATGGAAGACCAGCCCGCACCAATGAAGCATACGGTCGCCATGGTGGACCTTGATCCCTGAACAATTGAAGACATGCTAGAAGTCAGGAAGGAGCTGCGTCGAGTGCCCTTTTTTACAAAGAGCACAGTAGTTGTGTCGGCATAACCATAACAGTTGTCGAGATCGAGTTGATGAATGTCACGCTGAAGAAGAAAATAGACCTTTTCGTGTGGACGACATCCGATATGCCAGGTGTGAGTCCAGATATCATGGCCCACAAGCTTTCGATATTCAAGGAAGCGCCCCCGATTGTGCAGGAGAAGAGAAACCATGGTGACGAGTAAAGGTTCGCAGCCGACTTCATTCGTGAAGCCTGATACACGACATGGTTGGTCAACGAAGTGGTGGTCACCATACCAAATGGCAAATGGAGAATGTGTGTTGATTACACAAACTTGAACAAGGTCTATCCTAAAGATTCGTATCCACTCTTGAATATTGATCGGTTGGTAGATGGGGAGGCCGACCACAAAATCCTCAATTTTTTGGACGCTTACTTTGGATACAACCAGATAAGCATTCACCCTTGGAGCAAGGAGAAAACGACCTTTGTAACAAACAATGCCAATTACTATTACAGGGTAATGCCGTTTGGACTAAAGAACGCTGGAGCGACCTATGAGCGGCTCATGGATAAGATCTTCAAAGGTCTCATTGGCCGATGCGTGGAGGTGTACGTAGACAATATCATGGTGAAGTCCGACTCTTTCGAGCATGACGTCAAAGACTTGGAAGAGGTCTTCAAAGCCCTCAGACATACAAACATGAGGTTCAACCCTTAGAAATGCACGTTCGGGATTGAAGGAGGAAAATTCTTGGGTTTCATGCTAACCCATCGGGGGATTAAAACCAACCCAGACAAGTCCCGGACGATCGTCGAAATGTGTCACCCCCAGAACATAAAAGAGGTTCAGCAGCTGATGAGGCGCCTCACCGCCCTATTCAGGTTCGTCCCTCGGCTGGCTGAGAAAATCAAGTCAATGGTGCAATTGCTCCGTAAGGCGTCCAATTTCAGTTGGGATGAGAAATGTGAAGAGATTTTTCAGTAGTTGAATAAATTCTTGTCTTCTCCAGCAGGTAATGTTGTTTGGACTAAAGAACACTAAGACGACCAATGAGCGGCTCATGGATAAGATCTTCAAAGGTCTCATCGGCCGATGCATGGAGGTGTACGTGGACAATATCGTGGTGAAGTTCGACACTTTCGAGCAGCACGTCAAAGACTTGAAAAAGGTCTTCAAAGCCCTCAAGCGTACGAACATGAGGCTCAACCCTTAGAAATGCACGTTTGGGGTTGAAGGAGGAAAATTCCAGGGTTTAATGCTAACCCATCGAGGGATTAAAACCAACCCAGACAAGTCCCGGACGATCGTCGAAATGTGTCACCCCCAGAACATAAAAGAGGTTTAGCAGCTGATGAGGCGCCTCACCGCCCTATTCAGGTTCGTCCCTCAGCTGGCTGTGAAAACCAAGTCAATGGTGCAATTGCTCTGTACGGCGTCCAAATTCAGTTGGGATGAGAAGTGCGAAGAGATCTTTCAGCAGTTGAAGAAATTTTTGTCGTCTCCAGTAGGTAATGCAGTTTGGACTAAAGAACGTTGGGGTGACCTATGAGTGACTCATGGATAAGATCTTCAAAGATCTCATTGGCCGATTCGTGGAAGTGTATGTAGACGATATTGTGGTGAAGCCTGACTCTTTCGAGCAGCACATTAAAGACCTTGAAGAGGTCTTCAAAGCTCTCAGGCGTACGAACATGAGGCTCAACCCCTAGAAATGCACGTTCGGAGTTGAAAGAGGAAAATTCTTGGGTTTCATGTTAACCCACCAGGGGATTAATGCTAATCCAAACAAGTCCCAGATTATCGTTGAAATGTGTAGCCCCCAGAATATAAAAGAGGTTTAACAGCTGATGGGGCACCTCATCGCCTTATTTAGGTTCGTCCCTCGACTGGTTAAGAAAACTAAGTCAATGGTGCAATTGCTCCGTAAGGAATCCAAATTCAGTTGGGATGAGAAGTGCAAGAGATCTTTCAACAGTTGACGAAATTCTTGTCGTCTCCAGCGATCATTTAGAAGTCGAGACCTTACTAGCCCATTATGGTATACCTAACGGTCTTTGAGGAAACGATCAGTGCAACGCTTGTCCAGGTGGTGGAGAATGAAGAGCGACCGCTATACTTCGTCAGCCGAACACTCCAGGTGGCCAAAACGAGGTACCAGATGATTGAAAAGGTGGCCCTCGCTCTAGTCCTTCCATCCAGGTGGATGTGCCCATACTTCCTAAACCACTCCATCATGGTAAGAACCAACTATCCCATTTTTAAAGTTTTATCTAAGTCCGACCTTGTAGGACGAATGATAGGTTGGGCGATCAAACTTTCAGAGTTTGACATCTGGTACGAGCCGAGAGGCGCTATAAAATCTCAATGCCTGGTCAACTTCTCCGCCAAGCTTTCACCTCTCCTCGACCTCTCAATTGGTTGGACGTTGTATGTGGACGACTCTTCAAACAGGACCGCATGCAGTGCAAGGGTCATCTTGGAAGAACCCAATTACCTATTCTTGGAGCAAACCCTCCAGTTCAGGTTCAAGGCCACCAACAATCAGGCCGAGTACGAAGCTCTCTTTGGTGGGCTGAACCTGGCATACGACATAGGGGCCGGCGAGGTAATTTGCAAGAGCGACTCCCAAGTCATGATCGGGCAGGTCAAGGGTGAATTTGAAGTTAAAGAGTCGTTGCTCCAAAGCTATTATCACATGGTCCGCAATGGTATGGCTCGGTTCCAGAGGGCAACGCTAAAACACATTCATCGACAGGAGAACAAGCGTGCTGATGCATTTTCTCGATTGTCAACAATAAAGAAAAAGAGCCACCACAGGTCGGTCAAGTAGATTTGGTTGAGACCCCCTAGTGGGAAAAGGTCGAATGCCTAGTGGGAACTAACGTCGAGACCGAAACTTGAAAGACCTCGATCATCCAATACCTTGAACACGGTACATGTAGGCTAAAAGAGAAGAAAACCATGAAACAGTAATGTTCAAAGTACACCATGATGTACCAAAACCTGTATAGAAGGGGCTACTCAACGCCGCTGCCGAAATGCATCACTAAAAACTATACTGAGTACGTCCTCAAGGAAATCCACGAAGGGATATGTGGCAGTAATTCGAGCACCCGGACAATAACTGCCAAAGTTCTCAGGGTTGATTATTACTGGTCGACCATTCAGGGAGACTGCGCATAATACGATAATAACCGACAACGACTGACAGTTCATCGACCGAGGACTCCAATCCTTTTATGATGACCTCGGCATCAAATCCATAACAGTCTCGGTCGAGCATCCCAGACCAATGGGCAAGTTGAGGCTGCTAACAAGGTCATCTTAAACAACCTAAAGAAGCGAGTCGGGAAAGCAAAAGGCTGATGGACTGAAAAGCTGTTAGAGGTCCTGCGGGCATACCGTTGCACCTCCAAGTCGTCTATCCAAAAGATGCCATACAACCTAACATATGACACCGAAGCAATGATCTCGATCAAGGTAGGTGAGCCTATCGTCCGAAGGCAGATGTTCAATCTGACCCTAAACGAAGAAAGTCTCGCAATCAACCTGAATTTGGTCAATGAGGAGTGACGCAAGGAAGAATGAAGGAAAGTGTACATCCAATTGGGAAAAACCCTCTCGAATTCGAGAAATTACAGTTGCGGGACATATAACCTAGAGTGGTTGTCGGACAAAATTGTACCGAGGACGTGAATGCCACGTACCTCAAATTTTATTACAGTTGATTAATAAAATTTACGCACTTTTTCTTCATCCAACTGTTTTTCCCTAATGAGGGTTTTCGATTGGGAAGATTTTAACGAGGCGTTTCTCTCCAAATTGTTGGTAATCTAAGTTCGCATGTCAAAACCTCGATTCAATCTGAACGTAGCCTTAACCGACATACCCTGCTGACACCACACACAATGCCCTTCAGTCTGGATGTAGCCTTAACCGGCGTACCCTGCCGATACCATACATAACGCAGTTCGATCTAGATGTAGCTTTATTCGGCATACCCTGTCGATACCTTACATACGTGGTTCGGTCTGAATGTAACATTAACCGACATACCCTGCCGACACCACACACAATGCGGTTCGGTCTGGATGTAGCCTTAACCGACATACCTTGTTGATACCTTACAAACGCGGTTTGATCTGAACGTAGCCTTAACCGGCATACCATGCCGACAACACACACAACACATTTCGGTCTGGACGTAGCATTAATTGGCATACCCGGCCGACACCTCGCAAATTTGGTTAGGTCAGAACGAAGCCTAAACATTAAAACGATCTACGAGTGCAATTCGGCCGCTTACTTAACTTGTTCAATTTTCTTTAATCAATTAAGATACTCGAGCGCTTATTAACTTGTTTAATTTTCTTTCTTCAATCAAATTGTCCGAACAACTACTCAAACTTAATCAATAAGAAAACAAAATGATTGTTGTATTCATGAAGAAGGGAAGGAGGCCACACCCCAACCTCGGAGGAAAAGCAATAAAAGGCGACATCCCGCTCGAAGGAAACAAAATACTAAAAGCCTAAGACATATTGATCTTCGCCTTTAGCACTTTCGGTCGCCACAGGTTGAGTTGCGCTCTCCAGGGCCCTCACCTCGACCCTCGATAAAATTCGACCCTCAAACACTTCACCTTTAAGGTCGAACTCACTAGACGATGTGAACCGTTGTAGAGGACGTGGGCCTGTCGAATGACCTGGAAGAAACTTTGGTTGAGTAGCTCCAAATTCTTATCAATGTTCCTGTCTAGATTTGCCTCGATCGCTCCCTTCTCGGCCTTCAACTCTGAATTCTCAACATACAACACCGAGTTCTTGTTGTCGGCCTCCTCCAGAACCTTCTTCATGCGGGCCATCTCGGTTGTCATCTTCGCGAGCCGCTCAAGCTCGGTCGCCTGACCCTCTACAATCTCTCGCTCGACGTCAGTCCGATCAAGCCTCCCCACGTACTTATTGTTAACCGCGAGAGACTGGTTCAAGTTTCCCGAAGCCTTCGAGAGCTCATGCTTCAATCGAGATATTTCCTCAGCATGGTGGCCCAGGTCTTCAGAACCCAGGCTAGTTAGGGCAAGCGCACAACACATCATCTCTCGATGCTACTCTACAGCAGGTCCTCCAAGGGAACCCTCCAGATGAGTTCTTGGGTTGGCTTCGGAAGGCTAATCTTGACCCTCCTGACAGGTTCTTTAAAGATTATTCATTTCTCAATCCTCAACAGAGCTAAACTAGATTGAACATGCGCCAAACCTAATTCAATTGAAGCTCACCAGTAAAACATGCGTCTACCGGTTTAATCAATACCCACTTTGTTCCATGTGTATACTCCATGGGAATGCTTATCTCATCTCTCTTGAATCATGCGCCCAAGAAATTAATTAGAACAATACGAACTAACTAAGAAACCAAAGTTTAAGATAAGGAAGACTCTCAATCATGCGTT
>Ga0123342_1001970_pt1 | contig 34464 bp, 17 predicted proteins | sample Turbeawhitnodule_FD_89960 | JGI IMG/M metagenome (GOLD analysis project Ga0123342, IMG submission 89960) | Root nodule microbial communities of legume samples collected from Mexico - Turtle bean Mexico white nodule | ecosystem: Host-associated > Plants > Roots > Nodule | place: Mexico: Nepantla... | reverse complement strand
TTCTTCAGTCGATCAGTTGATCTGCACCTCGTTTCAAACTCGAATAATACTTAAAAAGATATTCCGACAGTCTAGTCAAAATTTTAACACTCGACACTCAATGTTTAACGAACATTATCGATATATAGATACTTCTTCAGTCGATCAGTTGATCTGCACCTCGTTTCGAACTCGAATGATACTTAAAAAGGTATTCCAACACTCAAGTCAAATTTTAACACTCGACATTCAATTTTTAACCAACATTATCAATACATAACAAAATGTGAACTAGGTGCCAAATCAAAATCTTGATCATGTGGACCATATAGATACAGTATTATTATTGCTATTATTGTTATTATGGCACTATAGAAAGACTTTTCACTAAGTCTTGCTGCATCTGTAGCAACCAATCATGCATGCCCATGTGCTGTCAAGTGCTTTACCCTCAGATTAAACACACCATAATGGATTCCTGATTAATCAGCAGCAGTAATTGCAGTGAAATTTTGAAGCTTTCACGTGATTTTTGGCACAAAACTTGAATAATACTCGCATTAAAAAGGTAACTTAACTTGATGTCAATCATGTCATGATAATGAATTTTCACTTGCAAGGATAAAAGAAAGATACAAAGTTCCACTCATCAGAAAAGCTCCCTCGTTTCTCCTTTTAAAAAAAAAAGCTGCGTTAACAGTACCCAAAACCCTTTAACCCAAACTTTTCATTACAAACAGCACAGTAAAAACCACAGAGTGTGCTGCTAAATCACTCCACCATAAATCTCATCGTTTTTTTCATGCAGAGTCTAAATACGTAATAAACAGTTTTAGAGTTCTGAAAAAAAATCATACGAATATCCCATTAATGTTTTTTATCATATTTTTCTTTGTTCCACAGAAGGATGATAGAGACAGTTCTTGCATGTGAAGTATATTTTTCCCAGCTTAACCGTTACAGAATTACATGTCAACCTTACAAACTACGTATTCAAGTATGTTTCAAATGCAAAGAAGTTTCAGTTTCCCTTTCTGTTCTTCTTCATAGTATCTTCTTCTTTTTTGTTTCTGCCACACGCCATTTCATACACTGAAGCAAAGCAAGATTACATTACCACTGAATATTTGTTTAGAAAACTTAAACACTGTAATTAGAGTAATAATGAAAAGAGAAATTATGCAGTGAAGGGTGTTTGTGTCTTTTGAGAAAAAGTGACACCTCCCTCTAGCTTTCTCTCCAAATCCATAGAACGTGTTGCTTTCATTTGTAACGGAGTCATACTTCACCAGAGAGTAAGATTTAGACAAACACATCGATCCGTATAATTTTTTAAAATGTAAAATTTAAGGATATAAATTTACCATAAATATTTATGTGAAAAATATGTTTCAATTTTTTTTGAAACAGACAAATTGTCAAAAATGTAATGAGTATCTTTAAATTAAACACTTCATCATGTTCAACACAAACACACCATTTAAAAACAGATATATTTTAACACACCATTTAAGAAAAATTTTCGACTATTTTTCGACTATTTTTGACAAACACCCAAAGAAACTCCGTTTTTCTCTTCTTATAAAACCCCACATTTCGTTTCTCTTTTCCCGCTTCCTCTCCAACAACATTAAACAACAACATTTGACATTGTTGTTCACACCACATGGCTTCCACCACCACCACCACCTACGGCTCCGACCCGGCAACCCCCAACACCACCTTCGTCCAAGCTGACCCATCCAACTTCCGCGCCGTCGTCCAGAAGCTCACCGGCGCCTCCGACGACCCCGCTTCCCCCAAACTCCCCCTCACCCTCCCCTCCCGGCTGGCGGCCCAATCCCCCCTCGTCGGCCCAAAGAGGCCCAACTTCAAGCTCCACGAGCGCCGCCACGCCGCCGCCAAGAACCTGGACCTCCCCGTCCTCATGGTCTCCTCCAACAACGTGTCCCTTCTCCGAAACAGAACATGCGAGAACCTGATCATGGCCTCGCCCGTTTCCCCACTCGAGATGCTGGCGCGTGGAAGCCCACGCACGCCCCACGAGGAAGAAGAAGAGAGAGCGATTGCAGAGAAAGGGTTCTACTTGCACCCTTCTCCTCTCTCCACTCCCAGAGCCTCTCAACCTCCTGAGCTCTTGCCACTCTTCCCTCTGCATTCTCCCACCACCGCCGCCACCACCACCACCACCACCCACCACCACCACCACCACCTCAATTAACCAATGTTTTTATTTTTATTTTTTAATTTTGATGGTGGATGAATGAATTAACTAATTGCCACTTCGATTGTTTAATGTTATGTTTGGATAGGCCTACGTATGTACGAGTATGATGAATCGTATTCCAATGTGGATGCTGTGTGTGGCGTATGTATGTACGTATATACGTATGTGTGAATGTATAGGTGGTATTTAGATGCACATATTGTTTCTTAATGCACTCTTCTTTTTCCTACACACAACCCTCACAATAATTGTCTTCTCTACTAAACATATATTTCTATCATTTTTTAAATAGCACACATTCTATTTGGATTTTTATTCACAAATATGCATCACTATAGAGTATACTTTTAATTTTTTCTCATTATTTTATATTTTCACACAGTTAAATTCACTTAACATTTAAATAAATTATTATTTTATTTTAAAAATAGTTGTAGAGTACTTACTTTTTACTATTTAGAAAATAAACTTTATTTTTCTCTAAATACCTTAATACTTAATAATTATGTCCTTTACACACATAACATATATAATACTATGTATTATGAAGTTAGTTAAATAAAGTTTTATAAAGATGTAATATATTATTTTACATTTTATATAAAATGGTAAACTGTTATAGACACGGTATATATTTACATGATAAATTACTTTTGATATTTTGTTTTTTTTTCTCACTCTTTTCAACTACATTTAATAATAAAATATTATATTTAACTAATGAAAATAAATATAAACAAATTTTTAAAATAAAATAAGAATATATTTAATTATCAAATGAGAGTGAGAAAAAAATATTAATATAATTAAAAAATAGACAAAACGCGGTTGAAACGTTTCTCAAATTTAACAAACACTTCCAATACAATATGATTAACATAATCATACTAAATGATACTCTAAGGTTGAAATTAATCCAACAACTCGTCTTAATCCAGAACTAGACTTGGAAGTCCACTATGATACTATAAATATATATTTCACCTAAGATAAATGTAGGCATTTACTATAACAATTAATATTTTCTCTAAATTCTGAATCTTGACTTAAATGTTAGAGTACCTTTAACAAGTACACAACCTCATACTGAAAGCGAATATTGAAGTATAGGATCAGTCAGATCCGCCGTAATTGTTAAAAAAGACGACTCCTGTAAAAACAAATAAAAATAAAATTTAATTATTTAGTACAATAAAATTAGGTATTTTTTTAAAAATATATAAAATTTGGTAGAAAAATAAATAAATAAATATCAATATTATATTTCTCATTTTTTTTATAAATTTGTTTCCTTTTTCATTCACGCCAAATATCTTATTTTATTCATAGTTACAACTAAACAAATCAATAAGACAATAATATTCCACATTGAGGCTAGTTTAGGAGAAAAACAAAAAATAAATAAAAAATATTATAAGTTGATTTTGATGAAATATAAACTAATTTTATAGGAAAGGAGGTATAGGGTCTCTGGTTTTAGTTAGACTACACAATCATTACCAATGTTTATTTCACAATCATTGCGCCACCAACTTCTATTTTGAGTCTTAGTTAAGAATACTAATCAAAATGTCTCTTCTTAATTATGTCTTAAAAACAAGTTTATCCCTATTAATAATTTGTGTCATTTTTTTTAAATATTTCTAATCTTATTAATATATTTGTATAAGCTTTTTTACCTTCTGAAAATCTAATAATTCAAAATGGTACTAGCCAAACAATTGTTTTGAAAAATATTGGTTTAGTTTTTTTTTTAAGGACACAAATGGTTACTTATCACATTTACTATAAACTTATTCCACAAAATAAGACTAGATTTGATTAAAAATTATATTTACAAAATTTGTAATGTTCTTTTTTTAAATTATCACTTTACATTCATTTTTACAACATTTTAAGTTAACTTAATTCATTTTACCAAAACATGATAATTTGACATTATAAATTCTCTTATACTTCTATTTAAAAATTAAAGATATAATTATTTTATTAATTAAATATAATATTCTATTATTAAAAGAAGTTATTAAATGAAACTAAGAGAAAAATATTAGTGTTAAATGATAATCTTTTTCAAAAAGAACTATACACACCATATAAAATATAAGTATAATAATAGACTCCAAAAATTAATATTTTAATTATATTGATTTTATTTTTTAATTAAAAATATTATTATATTATTATAATAGGTTGTTAATTAGATGTTATTTACTTTTTTCGGTTTCAAAGTATTTTTTCCATAGCAATGCTGTTCTGCTTCTTTTATTCATTGACAATTTAAAATTATTTTACTTTATTAATAATGCATGACCATTAATTTTTTTATCTATTATTCTTATTTTTCATTTGTTTCCTAAATCTATATATAAAGGAAATGAAGAAAAGCTAGAAGTACACATTTTAGTTTGAAAGTGATGTTTTGCTTCAAAAATTATTTATGATTATGGAATGTTTCTGGTCACATGCTTTTATCTATTGGGTTGGCAATGTTATGCTAACACGACAGAGAGGTGTTGAATTGATAATGAGATGATGAACTTAGACAAATGAACTTTTTCTCTTCAGATTGTGATATAGTATCAAACCCTAAAAGAGAAAACAATCCTTGAACCGTTTTTCCCCCTCATTGTTTGGGTAACATTTCATAATTTAGGGTCCTACTTGTGATCAAATTTGTAACAAATAGGGTTTTGTAGATGTATGCATTTAACCCTAGTGCTACTAATTCACCTTATTAATCATCACTTCCTACTATTCTCAGGTTGTTTGATCAATTGTGATATGTATCCAACAATACCTGTACAGAAAATATTCTATTTTACCCTTAATCTTTCGGATATCCATATCCACAATACAAATAAGACAGTTCCAGACATGTAAATCTAGAACTGAGATATGTACCTTCCGAATATGACCATTCACGCTAAGATCCAAAAGCCTTTTTCTCATTCTGGATGCGAAAATCTGGAAAAGGTGACAAGGACAATTTGAGATTTTACAAAAAATATGGGTGCAGATCACAATTGATCTGGTGTAGGGAGAATTAGCCCTAATTGGATAATAGATACACTTTTTTAAAATGATGATAGAGAAATCATGTGGCAACTCAGATTCTTTCACAAATGTTATACACAATGATTTACTGCTATTTTTCTTTGGCTTTGTTAGTGATTGATCGAGTGCATCTCTCAGAATCCAACAAAAAAAAAGGTGCACAAGATTCATATATAATATTCTGATGTTAATCACTCAATAACTTAGGCCCTTTTTTTATACTCTTTTTTGACAAACAATGTTTAGAGAAGCCACCATCTAAAAGTCACAAACAAATATGATGCACCATGATGACAATAATGATTGCTCTGTGTATTCCTCTTCAAGCTGTGGTAGGAACAAAAATGTACATGACATGACTGATTTGGTTAACTATCATAATCTCCACAATGGGGTTAAGTGTTGTTGAGTTTAATTTCACAGTTGGTTAGGATCATGATTTGCTTCCCACATTGAGTCCATTAAAAAGACCTCATACCCTTGAGCCACTTCACAACAAACTAAACTTCATTTCTTTTAGTTGTGGATAATATTCAACTAGCATTCTCTGTATCTGGACTCTGATTTAAGGTTGAGAAAATGACTGAACACTGAATGTTGCTACCACTTTTTGAGTCATGCATCACCCTTAAGTCATAACAGCATTCATAAACTCGAAATTATTAGCCAGTTTGTTAATAAGAACTGCATAATTTTATTGTTAAGGTAAAAAAGAGTAGCAGTCATCACACCTGGAGAAGTATTTTAAAATTATGTTGTGTTGAAGAATTAACAATGGATTATTAGAAGTTCACTTTGGTACCACAGAAAACATGGATCAATAGGTGTAATATTAATCCTATTTAATCAATGATTTTCGAGTTTAAGTTTTAGACATCGTTGGAGATCACATCGACTAGAAATTAGGACATTTCATAATATATAAGTAGGTGCAAACGTTACTTTATAAGCCGGTTTTAAGGTTGAGTTAGGTTTAAAGTACACTTCTTAAAATCAGAGTCATTTTGAGTCTATTCTAGCAATTGTTTGCTAGGCTTATTAGGTTATTTGTTATCGGACTCGTTATCGAACCACTCATAATATATAGTCTCATGCACAAGTTAGTAGCCTCGACGTGAGAGGGGTGTGTTGGAGATCTCACATCGACTAGAGATTAAGATATTTCATAGTATATAAGTGAATGCAAACCTCACCTTATAGTCCACTTCTTAATAAAAATATAGTTGTATTACATATTTGGAGAGTAAATCTTAGTGTATATAATGATAGTATAGAGTAAATTGTCTTATGTGAAAATACTGCATTTTATAAAAGAAAAAAAAAGGCTTACTCTGCTAATAAAGACCACTTCATCTCTGTATACCTTAATAATTAAATTGACACACAACTTTGTGCCACTTATGTATGGCCAAATCCAAGCAAGATAGAAACTAGGCCTTATTAGCTTGACAAAATCCAATGAAAATAAAACGATGTAATTAACTTCAGCTAAGAAGAAGAAAGACCAAGAAACTAAGTGGAAGTTCAGATGTGAAATTCAATTATTCCGGCCACAGAATCAACAACAATACTGAAATCATGTTGCTAATCAGCATTTTTATTGATTAAACAATTTCTTAAGTTTCAGAACAAAAGTTACTATGTAGAAAATAAACAAATCCAGAAGGGACTTATTATATTGACAGAAAACAAAAATTGAATTGAGTGACCAAAATTCTAAGCCATTAAGTTATATACTATAAACAATATGATGTCCAGAGCTTTTGGCCAGACAAACACTCAGATGGAGAGGTGATTTTGGTTATTCAACTCATAACTCTATTTAACGAACTGAAGCACAAATGGACTGTTGGTTGTACAATTCTGTGACTCCATTTGTGATCTTCTGCCTGTTTTTCCTCCTCTTTGAGACAACTATGAACCCTTCATCACCATTCTTTTTTTCACTAACACCTAATGTCTCTTGCTCATCACTATCACTGGAATGAGGCACTGTCTTGTTCTTTTCTTCATTTCCATACATAATGTTTATGACAGCACTGTCCTTAGCTATTTCATCATCACAATTTCCCAGCTTCCTAACTTTTCCTTCACTGTCGTTGGATTCATCCACAGAATCAATATTTTCCTTGACAGATTTTACTAAAAAATTGAGCAATATCTGCCTTGCTATCTCGGACTTCTCAGCTTCAGAAATACTGTTTTTTGTGGAACTTGCCTTGATTTCAGCCAAATTTTTATTTTTTTCTGCCATGCCTACCTCAGATAAAGAGTTATGCTCATCGGAAGCATTTGAATTGGAATCATTGGCTTCGATCTGAGAAGCACTTCTAGGAACAAACTCAGGTGCATGTGGATTCATTATTCTTGGAGATCCAAATCCGCTTTTTTCTCTGATAGGTGTTTGGCTTTTGCTAAAACCATGTTTCATGCGGAAAGTGTAGTTGGTTCTATAATATAGAGGTGATCTAGGTCCACAGGGGACCCTAGCAACAGCAGGGGGGAGCACAGGCTCCACATGCATGCCTTGACTAACATCTGTGTCATACATACTAGTGAAGGAACCTGAATTTAAATGGTGAGACATCGACAACATTCCTGGATTGAAAGGTTTTGCTGCAGCTGAAAGCTTACTGCCATTTGTTTCTGTTGGTTTTTCCTGATCAGAAGAAGCAAGGGAAACCTTCTCAACTTCCAATGTAGAATTTTCTTGTTGAGGTTCAATTTCTTGAGTTTCCTCTGTTTCACCATTCTGAGAAACTGCATTAACTATGGAACTTTGGCACGTACCTTCGTTGATAGATATCACAGATGGACTGCTGCATATCTCGTCTTCAGCATTAACCTTGTCCATCTCAGCCTTTTCCAACAGTGGCTTTAAAACTGTACCTGGTGGAGCCAGAGCTACTTCTTTGTAAGATATAGACTTTGAAGCCAAGGAACTTAGAGATGCTGGAGATGAAACTTTTGACACAGAAGCTTTTGTTGAATAATTAACAGAATCCTCGTTCAAGGCTATGCTTCTAGCTTTTGGTTGTCTAGAAGGAGATGAAATAGGAACTCCTCTTTGTGGTGGTGAAGTAATCTCATTCCTAGAACTGCTTTCCCTGTAAATGTGATTATTAGAACCATTAATGCTGAGCTTTGACAGAAGAGGTCGCTTTTTGTGTCCAAACTTCCGGTTAGCAGCATTTCCTGATCGCCCTTTTGAATTGGCTTCTTGCCAACCCTCATCGGATGATGCCTCATAAACAACTTCACTTGTCACTGCCCCGTAACTAGTTGAATCACCATTTTCTTTTGGTACTTGAGAATCACCTCGTGTGTCAATGGTTTCTTCTATATTCCCTTCTACCATGGTTGGAGCATCTCTTGAGTCATAAAAAACAATGCTCTCCTCAACTACTGCATCTTCATGTTCTTGACTGTTATCACTTGTTGGGAGCAACTGTGAAATAAAAGCAATAAGTGAAATATAAAATATGGTAAATGTTATCAAAATACTTCTGATTTGAAATTATACTATTATAGCACTTCACTAAAACTATAAGCTAACTCCAAAAAAATGTAATATGTTGCATGCCATTCAAACTTGACTTCAATAAAGGTTAAAACTTCCAAAATCTTTGGAGCATAGTTTTCTTGTTTCCCTTAAGGACAGTACTTAGTGAAAGGCATGTGGTCAATGGAACTGGAACATAAGGTATTTAATCAAGAGAAAAAGCATATGCTACCATAGCATATCAAGAGAAGCATTGATTACAACTACAAGCAAGTCATCACGGGAAATAATATGCAGTTATTTTGAGATAAACACCATCTAGAAATTTTTTTACCCACCTTTGCACGCCTCTGTTTTCTCTGTGCATCATTTCTTTTAGGGTCAGGACTGATAAAATCCAGGAGATCTGACACGCTGCAAGAAAAGGGTTAAATAAACATGTATGTACCTTGAGATATAACTTGTTTAAAACACAGTAAATGGGGATACCATGTTAGTACCTAAGGTGACCTTTACTTGCAATGGATGCATCAGGCTTTGGAGTTCCATTTTTAGCTGCTTCTTGCTGCTCTATGGCTTTTGATTCAAAATATTCAAGCCATGCCGCAGCATCCTGCATTGGGGATTTTTTTAAGAAAAATGTTAACATTGGCAAAAAACAACTATCAACCAACCCCCATAATTTGTTTATCCTTAGTTCAATCCTAGATAGGTACTCTTTGACTTATACTAGTAATACCATCAGAAAAGAAAATGACCTGTGTACGAAGGTCTTCTGATCCAAGCTTTGCTTGAAGTATCTTTAGTGTAGTTTGCTCATGTTGCACACTCAGAGAAAATGCATCCATCAATGAAAGAGCTATAGCTATGGCGTGATAGCTTGCGGCAGTCTATAACATGAAAAATACTGTATAAAACACTCTTCAATCCATAAGAGAATGGGGGAAAAGGAGGGATGGAGAGAGAGAGAGACCTGTATATGATCTGCTCCTAACAACCTTTTGTTGCATTTAAGAGCTTCATGCAAGTATCTGAGTGCCACATGAACATTTCCCATGCCCTCTTCCATCATAGCCACATTTATATATGTTGCAGCTGTGTTTGGATGAGACAGCCCACATGTAAAGTGAAGAAGGAATAGAGCACGATTAACATACCTGTGAAAAGGCACAAGAGAAAATAGTAGTTTCAGAATATCAAGCAGAAATTCATAAACATCTAACCAACTCAATAGAGTTTAACTTACTTCAGAGCCAGCTCAATGTGTTGCAAACGATAATAGAAAACAGAAAGATCCCCGTAGCTTTTCATAGTGTCAGGGTGGTCAAGACCAAGCTCCCTCTCATTTATATCCAAGGCCTTTTGCTGATAAATGGTGGCCTAAGTAAAGAATAATAAAAATTTATATTTGTTCCAAATCTTTTACCAATCACTACATAAACAGTTAAAGATACCACACAGGTCCACTGCCATGCAGTACTTTCTCAACATCCTCCCCAAAATCTATTGATTCACTATCATATTTATGTTCAGGAAGTCTTTAACATGCTTCCCCCTTTTCTCTTTCTTTCATCTCTTTCCCCTAGTAGCTTAAAACAAAGGAAATAATATTTTCTACGACTAACTTAGCTTAAACTATGTATCAACAAAAAATACAGATAAAAATCTCAGATTTCTACAATAGCTTAGACAAAAATGAAATATTTGTTACCTGGTTAAAATCTCCAGTATGGTAGAGAACCACAGCTAGGAGACTATATGCACTTGCTGTATTTCGATGATAGGGTCCACAAACAACCATCATTTTAGCCAATGCCTGCAATATGATAGTATTGTCAAAACACTGCCATATTTATAACTAGTAAACTTAAAAAGGATGCACCATGCAGAGACTGAAGAAAGTGATCTGTACCTTTGTTCCGTAATTTACAGCATCCTCAAGCTTTCCTTTATCAAGAGCAATTTTTGAAGCCTCCAATAAATTGCGTCCATCAATTGAGGAGCACCCTACATACTGTAAAAAATGATCTTGTTTGTAAATGGTTCAATAAATTATACATTTACACATAAAATAGATTTAGGAAATATTACATAAACATGATCTCACCTTGCAAACAGGAACCAAGCTGATAATATCATTTTTCTCAAAGGGCTTACTAGACTCCATGTCATAATCTCTAGGGAATATTTCCAATCCAACCTGAAAACAAAAAAAGTGCAATTAATAAAAGCTTCTTGTATAAAAAAATAGAATACAAAGACAAAATGCTGATACCTTGTGACATAGCCCTCTGAGAATCGACAACTTCCTCAAATGTTGGAATTCATCATTCAGTGTCCACCCAAATCTTTGGGACAAAAACATTCGTAGCCATTGAATTCTGAGATTATGATCATCATTCAAACTTTGATCAGTATCTTCTGTTCGACACCCACCAAGTAAGAAATTTAGTGCTGATGCAATGGCTGCTGATAGATCAGCTGCATTGTCAACAGAGGCAATAACTGCTTTAAGTTGATGCTTGAAAGCTCGAGTAATCATCTCATGAATACAAAGGGATTGTATGTGAGGAAGATTCTCAGCAAGTTTAACCTGATTCACGCATGAAATTAGAACCAAAAAAAGCAAACTCTATTACCAAAAGCACTTAAACTAGAAAGGTATCTAGACTACAATAGCAGCTTTCAAGCAGTAGAATAGTTGGAATATTTTAACACTGTCTAAAAAAGAGGCTCTAGAGATTGAAAGAACATTACACATACTACAACCAGAAAAGTAATCCTCAGCTAGCCAATATTCTACAGGAAGAATAGAAATAGAGAAAATAATTCTCACCACTTGACCCAAAGATCTCATCTTTAATCCTCTTAAATGCATAAAGTCGGTCAATGTTCGCCCATCCACTGGAGAAAGTTCAAGTGATCCAAAGTCCATAGCCTAAAAAAGTGATACATTATGTTCTTAATCATGTCTATAAAACCTGTGTTATTCAAATGAATGTAAAGTCCCTTGAGAAATGTAATGTTACCAGCTTTGGCAAGGCAACTTCATCATAAAACTTGTCTGCCATGCTGATAAGCTCATCCACTGACTGTTGCAAGAAGAAACAAAATGAACTGATTGATACAGTTACAAGTACAAGACAGGAGATGAAAGATTCATTATCATAAACATAGCAGCATAAATATCACCCAAAACAAACTAAGATATAAACTAAACAATAAAATTGGAAAATGACGTAGTCACAAAACATGTAACAAAAGTACTAGTTAATTTTCAAAGAAGAAATGTTGGTGGCATTCCTGGGAGATGTTGGTATCTAACATTTAATGAACTTCTATAAAAGATATACTACTAAATACTCTTAAAAGACCTTCAATAAGCATTCAAAATTCTCCCCCTTAATATGTTGTTCTTGAACTTATAAAACTTCTCTTATTTTCTGAAACTTTTCTCTAGGCAAAACCTTCGTGAAAATATCAAACATGTAACTTGCAAATAGAAAAAGCAAAATCAGCACAATCTACAAAGTTTTCCACAAACCTTCATGTGAAGGCCAGTTCCAGATTCTTTGAGACGCAAAAATGCTTCTTCAGAAAGTAGTTTCTCTAAATCATTAGAGTTACTTAAGTCACCACTGTTCGGCTCAACTTTCTCATCATCATCATTCACAATTCCATGTCTAGAGTCATTTTGCTCTCGAGAATCTGAACCATCTACATTATTTGATTTCTTCTCTCTCTTCTTCAAAAATTTAAATTGCTTTCCAAGACCTTTAACAGCTTGCTCAGCTTCATTGACATCTTCTTTGTTTTTGGAACTGTTATCAGATGAAGTTTCCTGTTTCTGCAAATGCTGAATCCAACAGGAACCAAGTTCCCATCGAATAGACCTTTTTGAAACACTTGGCTCCTCCTTTATTTTTTCTATGCCTTCTTGAACAACCTTCCGAACAAGGCTTTTAGTAGCATCTAAGTCATCCGAATTTGATAGGGATGATATATTCCCTTCTAATGAATCAGATCCAGACTTGTGAAGCAATAGCCTCAAACTGCATAGATCATAAAAATGTGTCATTGTGTCAGGCATCATCATCACAAATTTGCTATTAAGGTCAATCTCTGTGGGTGAAAATGCTTGCATTGAAATGGATCCAATTAACCAATAGAGAAAGATCACATAAATGTTGCCGACATGAGATATGCAACCTAAAAGTGCTACCATTTCCAGATCATCCTTCCACAGTTAACATTTGCAGAATAGTTTATTGTTCAAAACCTGTTGATGTTGAGAGCATTTGCCCCACCATCTGGCTGATCATTTATCTCAATGTCTCGAACTTTAAGCTTCCTCATGTTCACATTACCCGCAACCTTTACTGTTGCAGTATATCCACAGTGGTGTACAACAACCACAGCCAAGGAAGAAGTATCCTGTACTCAAACAAAGAGAAAAAATGAACAATCACAATACATCTATACCCTTGAGGAACAGGTTATTGACTTACATGAACAATCACACTTTCATCAGCAGTCAATCCTTTGATTAAATTCTTCTGAACATCCTCCTTATGCACAATGGATTCATCTGGTATAGAATCATGCTTTTTATTTCCATTCTGGATGTCACGTTTGACTATAATGGATAAGTCTCCCACCTGATCTTCAAGCAGAACAGAACCCGGAGAAGAATTCAATTCATTCTTCATGTTTGACTTGGATTCCACAACATGTTGTATAGCCACCACAGCCTTAAATATTGAGGTATCAACAAATTGATTGTGAAGCAGAAATGCTTTTCTATCCCTGACCACTCTCTCCTCCTCAGTTTTGCAAGGAAGAGAGGCCAATATTGCAAAATCCGTTGCCCATGGTCTAAGATCGAATTCGCCATTTCTTCCTCCGCCGCCACCATTACCACCCCAGTGTTCATCCTCTGTTGGCAATGCAGGAAAGCTTGAAGGAGACTCGGCTACAGATGGAGGGACAAGCCATGTATTTGCTCGGAATCCATATGGAAGATTTCCAAACTGAAGAAATATTCTGTTAGAGAAAGATGTTCTTAAAAGTTAGGCAAATAATGATCAGTTTCATTAATTTGATGAAAAGTGTACCTTATTACGTTCCGAAAAGGCTTTCATCAACGATTCATATGCCTGAATTGATCAGTCATTTGTAAGAACATAGTTAAAACATCAAACTGCTTGCAGAAAAATCAAATTCTTAAAACTATGTTTCTGATACATAGCTTCTTCAAGTGAAAGATATGTAAAAGCACAAATTATGAACAACTTGAGAGAGTTTATAGCCATTCATATATCACAGAATAAGCTAAGAACATAAAAGGGGAAGCAAAGAAGTTGGGAATAAGAAGAAAGAGAAACATACATTAGCAAAGGCTCGGCTGAGCTGTTGAAGAAGATCAACCAAAGTGTGGCTGTGCAGAGACTGCTTCCCTACAGTGTAAAACCCTTTCTCTGAACCAACCACTTCTATTACCTTCCCATTGCATATTTTAACCTTCATTCATGCACCAACAACATTTTCTCACGTCACATACACACAACATGCAAAGCTATGTACATATACACTGACACGGATACAACCCAGATACAAATACACTTATAATCTCTAAAATGTAGTAATTATCAAATGTAGTAATTATATGATATGCATGCAACATGCATCAGTAACAAAGAAAAAGGCCAAAACCTGAAGCTGAAAGTAATCTCCCTTGCGCCTATCATCTTCATCCTTCACTTCACACCTCTTCAATTCTTCAAAACACAAAAAAAAACATGTTTTCCATTACATTATTGTTAAGCTTGTGATTTTCCCATGAGTTTGTTCAACAGAACCATAATGAAAGTGAAGAGAAAGAGGTACCCACGTAAAATGGGGGGAGAGAGGTGAGACAAGGAGAAGAACTCGTAGAAATCTGAGAGCTTCGGCGTCGGGTGAATAGCCTTCATCCCCACGTTATCGGAGATCGCCGACAGTGGCGCCTCCGACGACGGTGACCCGACCCGGGATTCCCCATTCGGTGTCTCGGGTGGGCTCAAACTCGTCTTGTTCTGATGTTGGGCCTTCCCGTTTTTCTTGGGCCTTGAATCTGGGCTTGTTAGACTCCGTTTGGGCCTACCGAACCTTGTTGTGCAGGCCACAATGTCCAACACCCTTCGCACGTGCGCAATTGCTTGGGCCTCCTCTGTGTAATCCTCTGTAACACAGTCACATAAACAAATAAATATATAAATATATAAATAATAAATAAGTTAATTAATAATTTGATCATTCATTACTACTTACGGGTTTTTTTTTATATGGAAATGGAAACAAAAAGTTATCTCTTTAAATGATTAATTAAATCTAAAAAAAATAAAAAAAATCAATATCATTTTCCAAGAATAAAAATGATTAAAACAAATAGTAATGCATAAATCATCCGAGAAAAGAGTAAGCGTGCGATAAAAGTGAAGAAATCAATGTTACATGATAATTTTTAATCATGGTATATAAAAAACAAATAAATTGAATTAATTATTCAATTTTTACATTTGCGACAAAAAAAAAATTGTTTTAGCTTTTTATATTTAAAAATTCCATGTTATAATTTTTATACGGCCAATTTCTCATACTTTAAGCCTTTATACTGTTAAAAACAACAATAAACAATAAAACTTAAAATAAAATAAAAAAAAGCGTTCATATAAGAATTTAAACAAAAATATAAGCGTGGTAATTAAATAAATAATTAATAAAAGAACTTCATTCTGCAAGTATAAATATTTAAAAATAAACAGCAAAGCGTAAAATACATTATTATTTTTAATCATTGTATAATCATCTTACGCCATAATTAATTACCGTAATTCTTATGTGAAAAAATGTATTATCGACTTTTAAACTTAAATTTCGAATTATTTTAAAAGATATAAAAGGGGTTATTTATTTTGACATGTTCGTTTCAACGTAGTTTTAAAATTTTAATTGCTCTTTTTAAATTTTTGTTATATATTTATAAAAAAAAATCACTATTATTTTGGTATATAATAAATTCGAATGCAAAGATATTATTATGAGATGGTGATGGGAAGAAAAAGTGGGGTCTGGTTTTGCACCGAAATGCAACTTCAATAAATGACAACAACAATCTTCGGCGAACCATTAACGTGTGACACACAAAAATATTTTTTTCACCCTTATGAAAAGGACAACAATTTTTTTTTTCAAATACCAATAAATATTATATACCCATTTGAAAAAAAACAAATAAAAACCACATTGGAATGTTTTTCACTAGCCACTACATAATTTATTAATTTTCTAAATAAAGGGCACATCTAAATACTAGTAGTTTTGAGCATTAAAAACTACTATTTTTTTTTTCAAATAAGTTTAATAGTTGAGGCCCACAAAAAATGATTCCATTATTGTTGCAAACTACTATGTTTTAAGAAGAATTAAAAGATTTTGTATTCAAAGGAGCAATGTCTCCTCTAATATGTTAGGTGATAAAGAGCATCTCCATCATAATTTTCATGGCAGATTCCTCCACATGTATCTTGGCCTAATAGGAGATGCACAAAACTAAGTATCTAAAGGAAAATAAAAAATTTCTGTCTTTATAAAACCCTTTAAGAAATAAAACAAGAGTGTTAATAAATTAAAAGAAAAACATTTTTTTTTTATCAAAACAAAGTAATCTTAAACTTGAATTGACCAAATTACAAAAGTATAAAAAGAGAATTTGTATTTTATCAAAATGAAGTAATTTTGAATTTGTATTGACCAAATTCCAATGGTGAGTTGGTATGTTTTGATTTGCTAAAATTAACATTTTCCAATAAATAAGTTAATGTGATGAGATTTATATTGCAGACAATCTTTACAAACACCATTGTTATTTATTCAAACAAGGACTTTTGACATTAGTCTAGACAAAGTTTAATTCAAACGTTGAACAAAGACTTTGACATTAAAATACACAGAAAAAGGTTTAATAATGTTCATATAAATCAGCTACTTTTACCATTTAAAGTATCTTGTATCATACCAAAACCTTGTTCACTTGCATTTAACTTCATTAGTAGAAAAAATACCAAAAGTTAACAAAAAAAACAAGTATTCAGAAGCACTGATTAAAACTTATATGGTAAACCAGTTCACTACTCCTGATTCAACACTACCTTGGAAAGTTGTGTTTACCCCTTCAACCATTGATTAAAGTGTAAACTAAAATTCAGTGCACAATAAAGTATATAGCCAGAAATGGAAGACTGAACTAAATGCAGAAGGACATGAGACACAAATTGTAGTTGATAATGAATGGGAAGTATATTGTTGAGTACACCTACCTTCAACCATTCTTAGAAGACATGGCTTAAGGGTAGCAATTTCCACTCTCTCATTTAAGTTATGACCTTTGGCCTAAGGAAGGAACAGCATTGAATCAGAGTAGAGTAGATGTGAGCCAAAAATAAACAAAGATGCAGAGTTTGGCATGAAGGAATAAAATATCAATTGAATAAACAATGAAAATGCCAACCTCATGTGATAAAGAATAGTTTGTGAAATGGCATGTCTCCACCTTCACAGCCAATAGTTTCCTCACATCAAGTATCTTATCAGTAGAGATACCCTTTGGAAAACAAATTCATCAGACAAATAGTTATTATAAGATTGAATCAGATTAAAATCCACTGAGTATTTTATCAGAAGAAGTAGATACTTTGGAAAACAAATTCACCATCAGACAAATAGTTGGTGATGTCCAAAACCACAAATGACACAGAACAGACAACTTTGGAGAATGTGAAATAAAAAAAAAACACACCTTCAAGAGAATCCTTGTATCATAAGGAGTGACCACAGTGATGTCAACAAGAGAAGGTGCTGCTGCTGAAAACACACAAGAAACAGACATTGCAGAAAAGTGTTTTTCAGTTAAGATTATCAAGACACACACACATCAATATATGATATACTATTACAGTGATGTTCACAGCACCTTTCTCTTCCTTTTTCTTCTTCTCTGCCTTTGCCTTATTTGATTTCCCTTTTCCTGATCTTGGGGGCATTTTTTTTCTCTCCTTGGGACACTGCCACAGACCAAAAAGGTAGTTTTGGACAGAAAGTTGAGAACACACACACACCAAGTTAGTAAAACTGATGAAGAAGAAAAAGAGAGTGAAGATAGTGAAGAGAAGAGGTTATGTGTGAGAAGAAAGAAACATAATTTAGAAGAAGTGAATGATATATTGTAAATGGGGTTGAAGAGGATAGGATAAGGGTGATGAAAATTTAACCTTTTGAGGATTTGAGAGCAATTGTAGCCTCTCCTTGTTGCTAATAAGTTGATAGCTTCTCTCTCTCTTTGTGTGTGGAACCATGTGATGTGAATCTCAATATAACCAAGTTTGAGGTGGGCATGCACTTGGGTTGAGGCAAAAGACAAAGTGGCCAGTGTCAGCAAAAACAGGCCGTTGATTGCTTGCCACGTGGCACTCAACTGTGTGGCAGATTCAGTTTTGTTTTATCACATGTTTGGATCTTCAACTGCTGCTCCTGTGCAGAGTGATTGCACACCCTTGATCTGGTATCTCATGCTGCAGAGTGATTGCACACCCTTGATCTGGTATCTTGTGGAGTTTCTCTGAGAGAGTGCATTATTGCATCTCATGCACCAACCTTGGCATCTTCTCATTGGTTTCTGCTATTGTATTTACTATTTAGTCAATCACTTATGCCTCTCATTTTTATTTTTTTCTCTCATACCAAGAAAAAATGTAGTTGCAAAATAATAATAAAAAAAGAGTGCTGATATATTAATATTCTCAACACCAAAAACATACATTTCACACTATAATAAATTAATATTTTATTTTATTTTTAATTTAAAAATATTATTGTAAACAGGGTTAGATATATGTTATCTATCAACAAAACTTTTCTCATAAAAAAAAGAAACATTTAATTGATTTTACAAATATTTTGTTAAAATCAAGAAAAATTATTGTAGTTCTTAGTTCCTACAGATGGGAGAGAAAGAGAGGGAGAGTATTTTAAAGCTACTAATTAAAAAAGTAGTAAATGCATTTTATTAATAATTTAAAAATGCATTAAATTATTTCAGTAATTTCTATACAATGAATGTTTTTTTAGTTTTGTTTAATATTTACAGAAGATAATTATCTGAAAACATGGCATTGTTTTTATTCTGCTGTTTAAGATGAAGTAACAAGTATTAAGAGAGAGATATTTTATTTATATCATTATTAATTGTGTTTTCTTAACATATTATTTGTAGTTCTTATATAACACATTTATTATTATATATTAAACAATTTAAAGTATGTTTAATGAATAAAAGTATTCAACATAGTACACTTAATGGTAATTAATTTTCATCAACTCCATATCATAATGATACCATTTTCTTCTCCCTATTAATAAAATGCATGTCAAAGTAATGAAGTAAATAAGCATAAGCTTGAATTTGAAATTAGTGCATGATAATGATGTAAGTTTGAGTCATTAAGGTTATCAATCTTTTCAAACGTGATTACCTAGGTTAAGAGTAATTACACTTCATTTGACTTTAATTATAGCCGTTCAAATTAAAAAAATAATATACAAAACGTGGTCCATTCAATAAATATAAATATAAATATGAAATGAATAATTAAATACTTATAAATTAATTTCAACGACTAGAGTTTTTTTTCTAAGCATATATATTTGAATACTAGTTGAAGTCAAAATAATTGAAAAAAATTATAAAGTAACCTTAAGAGGAATCCGTACAAATATACCATACCATACGACAGAAAATCATAAAATATAAACTAATTTTAGAGACACAAAATAATTAGTTATAATAGTAATAAAATTAGAGATTATTTTAGAAACTAATTTTTTTTTCTAAATTAGTTTATATTATTGTTAAATAGTTTCTAAATTCATATCTAATTAGCAACCAATGTTTTAACTACCAATTATTTAGATTATAAATATGGTAGCAAAAATCTTGGTTGCTAATTAGATACCAAATTAGAAACCATCTAACGATAATAGAAACTAATTTAGAAACCATTTTTTTAGTTCTAAAATGGTCTCTAATTTAGTTACTATATCAACTAATTATTTCTGTGTCTAAAATTGATTTCTATTTCATGATTTTCTTGTAGTGAAAGTGTTAGTTAACAATTTTCTTTATTGCCTTTTATAATTAATTTCACCAAAATATAATATTTTCCTTATTTTTATTAGTGATTTAATTTTATCAAAGATGACATTGGAGTACAAATAATAACATTTCATAATATATAAATAAGTGTAAATTTTAGATAAATATTAGTTTTGTAAACTTGAGTTAAAGTGGTGAAATATGGGTTAATTGAAATTATATATTTTATATTTACTTTTCCTAGAATATATATAATTAAGTTTCAAAATATTTAATGCCACTTCAAATCAACAAGGGTATATTTTAGTTTAATTTTAAAGAAATTAATTACACTATTTATGTTTTTAATGATAATGTGTTTGGTTTTATTTAATGAAGGAGGCTTGTATTTAAGGTACTTTTATATAATAATTATTATTATTACTATTATTATTAAAATAGTATTTAAGATTAAAATAAATAAGTATAAATATATAGATAAAAGTTTATTATTTATTTTTAATTTTTAATAATGAACTACTACATAATAGTAAATTGACAAAATGATATTAATCATCAAAATTATACATAAATAGCATTAAGCTACACATTTATTAATTAATATCAAAATTGATATTAATACCATTAATAATACAAGTATATATTGGATTAGTATTAAATATCAAAATTATGCAATTTAATTACTATTAAATATATAATTAGGAACATTTAATTAAATTTCGTCCTACTACTACTATTAATTTGTATTATAAACATAAGTAACTCAATTCTAAATTTATGTTATGTTTAATTGAAATGAATCATTAATAAGTTTAAGTCCCATTTACTTATAGAAAATATCAATCTTAGAATAGAATACGTTGAAATTTCCTATATACATAGTGTGGGCATATTATTGAGATATTGAAATTTCAATCTAAATATTAGAATAAATTTAAATTTCATTTACATATAAATAATTTTATTATTATTATCATTTAATATTTAATTAAAAATAAAAAAAATAAACTATTTAGATCATTACAGAATAATTCCTTATTTATTTTCTATTTTTTAAATTATTATTTAAAAAAATTAATACTTATTATTAAAATTATATATAAATAGTTTAATTTTGATTAAAAAAATCCAATAAATACAGTTAAAAGTATTTAGTTTAATTTCATCCTACGATTATTATAAATAATATTATAATTCAGTTTTATCTGATTATTATTGTAAAATTTATTAAATTAAGAGATATATGATTTTCCAATAACTAAGATTAAAATTCTAACAAAAGTTATTAACATTGAATAATAATATAAACAAAAAAGTTAATGTCAAAGCGATTTGAAGAATCATAAGAAAAAGCGATTCTCCCTTTTTTTTCCCCAAAAACCTTTCATTGGATTCATTGATCATCTCCTTTTCAATTATGTCTTTTGATGAATACTTTGGCTCCTTCAGATATAAAAGTTAATATATATATATATATATTAAATAGATGTTGTAAATGTTTCACATTATCTCCTCCAATCACTATTTATAATTAAATTAATTAATTAATTATTATAATGAATACTTTAAAAAAAAAAACATATTTGTTATGATTTATGATAAATTAAGTTTAAGAAAATTACCAGCAATGGAAGCAGTCTTTGTAGATGGATAGGTTAAGATTATGACAAAAAAAGTTATGCAAATATAATTGTTTAATTGTTATGTTTTGTATTCTTTATATATGTAGCAATAAAAAGAAATAATTGCTTAATTGAAATGTTTGATATTATTTGTTTTAATTCATCTTGTAACAATGAGAAAAACATGTTTTTATTATTGAAAACAATATAAACTCTCTTACAAAATAGTATAAAATATTATACAGAAAAAAGTCAAAATAATTAATAAAATTAAATATTGAGAATCTCGATTTCATTAATTTTGTATATTCATGACCAAGCTCTTGGTCATTCATTAATTGAATGTATTCAACTATGGTCATTCCAAAGTCTTGAGATTGTACATATTTTGAAGACCGAAAAGTTTAGCCTAGAAAATTGGAAGATAATTTTTTTCCAAAATATCTTGAAAATGTGATAAACATTTATTATATATTGTAAGAGAAGTGGTTGTGAAAACATGTTCAAGATATAAAGAACACTTCATAAGAATTTTCACATTTACGAATTGAAGAAAAAATGGTGAAAATTATACTCGCTCGAAATACCGTATAAAAAAGAAAATATTTCTCTTATTGAAAACAATATGAACTCTCTTACAAGAAGAGTAAAAAATATTATATATAAAAAAATAAAGTAAATAATATAAATTAATTAATCATCTATAATGTGTTATTATAACTATTATGCAATGATAACACTTTCCTTTCATTAAACTCTCTCATGTGTTTGCAACCACCATTCCATGACTTCTCATTCTTTTGATGGAAAGACAAATGCTGCATTCATCACTTTATTTTACTAAAGATCATATCTCTCTAGATGTAAAATTTCTCCAACCACAATAGTTAAAATCATTTTTGTTAAGATAATTTTTTATATGATTTTGATAATGTATTAGTAAGTAAATTTTATAAAACTGATTTATAAAGTATGTTTATATCTCAATTATATATTATTACGATTCAACCATATTTTAAACAGAAAATATGCATTATATTTTAAACAGAAAATGTTGTCGGTTTTGTTTTTAAAGATGTTCCGATCGGTTGGAGGAAGAAGAAGTATATAAACTGTCATTAATCTTAATTTTTAAGCGATACGAGACTATATTAAACCTACCGAATACAAGATTTTGATATGAATCTATAGGACAATATATACTGTAATTCCAAATTTTTGAAATGTGTATCATCTCCCAAAAATGTTAAAAATTGTAGTTGTAGTGTATAAAAGAAAAAACCTAATAAATAATGAAAAATTGTAGGATTGAAGAAAATGGATAGTTGGCACCAAACAGTGTACCTCATTTCACAAAATCATTGATTGTTAGTATATTTTGGTTAGCCAACTTTCCATCGCACCCAAGTACCTATTTCATAAAATCTTTCGGTGGCAACAGATATTTCAATAAAAATCACTTTAAAATTTACCTGCAAAAAACAGTAAATGTTTTAGAAAACAGTATTTATTATATGATTATTTGTAAAATTTCTGATGTTTGAATAATAAAAAACAAAATGTTTTTGGTCCCTGGCTGATAGAGTTTTGGATCTGTCTTTAAAGAGTGGATGATATCTTTCCTTTATTGTTTACAAAGTTAAATAATTCAATATATATTACTATTTCTTCCGAACATTACCTTGATATCACATTGTATGATCAATTGCATTTGAGATTTGAGTTATTGTTGGAGATCCCACATCGTCTAAAGATTAGAGTCTTTCATTGTATATAAGTGGGTGCAAACCTCAACCCTATGAGCCGGTTTTATGGGGTTGAGTTAGGCTTAAAATCCACTTTGTAATATGGTATCAGAGCCATTTCGAGCCTATAGTTGGCCTCTTGGCATGAGGGGGGTGTGTTATGATCCGTTTTAGAATTAAAAATTTAAAAAACAAACTTTAAATTTAATTCAACTTTATAAAATAAAACTAACTTATAAGGTAAAATTTGCACTCATCTATAAAAAGTTAAATATTTTAATCTTTAGTCGATTTGGGATCTCCAACATACCTTCACGCCGAGACTACCAACTCGTAAGTAGAAATATATGTTATAAGTGATATGATATCAGACCGATAGCAGGTGACACAATAAGCCCAACAAACTTTCGTTAGGATAAATTTTAAATATGTTAGACTATTGTGTGTTCTATATGACACTATTGAATAAAATATTAAAAAGTTATTAAAAATATTTTATTTAAGTTAAACAAAACAGAGTTAAAGATGCATTTTAAATCGTAAATATCTTATTCAAAACTTGTGTCTCTCTCAACATTTTCTCATTATTCAGAGGAATTATAAAAGACAGTAGTAGTGTTTATTCTCTAAGGTCTTATTGAATTTTCCATTAGAAAATGAAGGAGAAATCCATTTGAAGAAAGATATCATTTTATTAGTAGTTCAGCATTAACAGAAAAGAAAAATCCAGCTAAATTTACAATTCATGGAAACTCAGAAATTGTCTTCCAATCAAATAAGCATTTGGATGCCTGCAGGCTGCAGGATCAGATAGGTGTTGAAATCAGAAGAACATTCTGAAAGCATCAACAACTTTCTCAGGCCTGTCAAAAATTCAAAAGGGTATATTCTTAGTTGGTTGAATATAATATTTCTCTATTAAATGGAATCCTATGTCAAAGTTGTTTACCAGTCCTCTTGTGGCATATGACCTGCTCCTTCTATCAATTTCAGCTGGATTTGTGCTGGATTTCCTTTCTGAAACTGCTCTGCTACAGACTGAGGCAAGTATTTGTCTGATAATCCCCAACCAACAAGTATTGGTTTATCCCATCTGTAATCAAATTACAAAACCTAGTTATCACTGTAAGTTTAGGGTAGGATTTTGATTTTCACCCCTTCCCACAAATTAGAGTTTTCATTACATACACATGCATATCAAACGATTAATATGTTGAAATATCAACCGTTAGTTTTATTCATAGAAAATCATTTCATTAAGGGCTTCCATCTAGTCAGTTTTTATAATTTTTTTATAAATAGATATAGTCTACCTATACCTATGTATCGTTTTTGTTAATATATGAGTTTTGGTCTAGTTTTTTTATTTATTTTTTTATTTTTTTTAATAATATTTTTTTCATAATGAGATGATTGTTGTTAATCGAGGCTTAGCTGAGATGTCAAGATGTCTAATATGAAAGTTTTTATAAAAAAAAAAATATCAATTGCTGATTTCTTATTGATGATTAGAATAACTTATTTTATCTTCAGTAATTTTAGAGGATCCAAACTAACAGTGTATATTATATACTATATATGTCACATTAAAAATGTTCCAATCTCCCAACATGTAACTGCCGAAAAGCAAACTTTATTCTTGTGTGAGAGTTACTGTTGCCACCCAGATGTTTAGTTCCCCAGATTCCTCTATCAAGAACAACTTAGCAATTCCAAAATAATAATAATAATAATAAATCATGAAATTAATGTACCTCTCAGTTGCAAATCCTTCTGCTATTTGACTGAAAGTACCTTTGAAGTTAGCTTTTCTTGCAGCTTCAAGTAGAGCTGAAAACAACATCAGAAACTTCATTGTTACTAGCACTAAGTCAGCAAAATTAGTTTTACTCTTGTTCATTACATAAATTTATCGTTAATACACCATGGATTTTCCAGTGACTCAACTGAAATATATCAGGCACAATAATTTTTCATGGACATCACTCTGAACTTAGCACAAATTCACTTCCTCCATATAACATAAACAGTTTCTTTAAAATTGATTTACAAGCAGAAAATTGAGACCACCAAAGTGATGTCCTGTTTGTCACTAACCAAATCCAGGTCCACTGCTTGACAGATAAGGTAACCGGTACACGTCAGCCTTTTCATTTTTTAGAACGTAACTGCAAAATAGATCATCTATAAGAACAAGATCCATAAAAAATTATAGTTTGTGGAAGTATTATTTCCTTAATTCACATTTTAATGCTTTAACAAGAAAATATGTTTGCTTTGGTGGGTTACTGAAAACAGCAATGAGTATGCTGAATGCTGCATGCACTAAAACTGCAATACTTCAAAGTCTTTGAGCAATGCATTAAATGAAGGACAAGGAGATTGGCATAAGTGTAACCCTTACTACTTAAGGTGGTGCTAAAACCTAGTATGAACATTCCTTAGTTTATAGTATTGGAGTAACATGTTTATAAAGCAAGTCACATGAAGGGTTAATAGATATCCAGAATTGTTAGTTTATATTCCTAAGCTAGTTAAATTGTTTACTTCAATTTTACTTGAAGTGTCCGCTAGCTGAGATGTCAAGTTGTATAGTAATGCATAACATGAAAGTTTGTATAAAAAAAATGTTTACTTCAAGCTGTGAAAAACTATACAAGATGTTTTAAGAGCTTTGGAAATGGCATAATAAGTTGCAGTTTGCAGCTTCAATTTATAAAATTACCAGCCAATAGTCATGTACAATTTTTGGATACATACGGGCTACCTCCTTCAATAAACCGCTCAGCAATGATAGCATTCTGGCTTGTAAATTCACCATACAGAGGAATTCTAGAAACAAAAGAAAAGACATCAATGGAGTTAGTATAGTATATGAATCAAGATCAAACAGCCAACATGTCACAACAGACAAAAGCAGCATTAAGATCAGCTTTGCCACATCATTCATCCACAAAAATTCATTGGTAAAAACTGTCATGGAACACTCTCCTTCAGTTTAGGATTTGTACAGCCAACTTCACCGGAATAGGAATAAGGTTGTTCTTTGGTTGAAGAAATATTCAGTTACTAGACCCATGTTAAGACTTTCTAGAAAATTTTGTCCTTTACAATATCTGTTGAAAGTGAACACAGTGCTCCATAGCCTTTCAAGTGATTGAAATAGAGAGATAAATCTACAGAACTTTAGTATAGATTTAGCAGAGAAGTTTAGTTATGCATTCATTGGTACTGTAATAAGCAAACCTTAGCTGCTGAAAAAGTCCAGGAATGGAAGATGAATCTGTTAATGGACTGTTTAGTATTGCTAGCTTTGATATCTTGCTTGAGTTCTTGAGGGCCCAAGTTAGTCCATATGAACCTACAAGAAATCCCTTCAAGGAGAATTGCGACCATATGTTAGACACAGAATTTAGTAAGGAGTTCACAAAACTCAAATGCAACTAGAATATACATTTATTCTAAGAGATGCATTCCATTGTTTAATATGTAATTGTGTCACATGACATCGTTTCACAAAATTTTGAATGCAAAAAATGCTACTAACTACTGATTGTATTATTCATTCTTTAGTTTTACCTGGACAACTAGGAAAAAGGGAGATGTGACCTCTAAAACCTCAAGTAGTTTATCCAATGCATCGTGGAACTCCTTTTCTATGAGAAATGAAAGAAAAACATTAGAGGCTTCTGCAGGAAAAACTGCTTCATGATAGAAAATGTTTTGATTATAAAACCTGTGTAATCAAAACCATATCCTGGCTGTGGTTTGTCACTGAAACCAAATCCTATCCAGTCTGGTGCAAAGCAATGGAACCCTGCATCCGATAACTGTTTTAAGAGGAAGAAAATTCAAAAAAATAAAAACTGAGAAACTTTAAATAGATTAATCGTAAGATGCTGAAAAACATGTAATGAAGGTAAAGTGACAGTGTAAAATCAAGAACAAGTAATGCTAAAAATCTATTAGAGAAACATATTTTAGCTCACTCATGATCTGAAGAAAGAAACAATAAGTACTTCAATCAAATCATTCATGAGTTAGGTAGGCTAGTAGCAGCTGGTCTTTCCAACATATAGTTCATTATTGACTGCTCAAGAGTTTAAGTGTTTTGAAAAGGACAAAATATACAATTGACTGTGTTGTTCTATTTTCCAATCAGAAATTAAGTTTTACCTCGTTATTACTCAAATTACAGTTATGAAATGAAACTCTAATTCTGATCGAAGAACTCCACAACAACATTTAAAGAATTTGCAAATTTTTCCCTTCTGAGAATTGGCTTATATGAGAAGGTCAAAATAATTTATTCAGCTCAGAAGATCATGTTTAGATTGTCATGCTTTTAAATTTTCTGTTTACCTAAAATAGAAGTATATGAACACAGATAGCATGATAACCTGAGACATAACAACTCGGTAGCTATAAGATTGCGTAGGGGCACCATGAAGGAAGACAATTGTTCCTCTTCTGCTACTTGCTGACCCTGCAAAAATAGGAGAAGGAAAAAAATCCAAAAGGGTGCATTCTCCATACATTTCTTAAACTTGAAAAATGAAAATTAGAAATCAATTCCTCAGCTAAGAAATAAACAATACCAGTTTCTCTGACAAACCACCTTAACTTGCCAGATTTAACGTATGACCCGTATTCCTTGCCCTTGTCTTCTATCCTCTAGCAACACAAAAACTATTACTACATTCCCACTAAATGAAAACCATCATCACTATTCAATCAAAGATTAATAGTTGAAGAAGCATCATGTCATGCATAAACAACATAAAGTCTTCAATATCATCAAGAATCAAAGGAAGTAGAAGGAGAAAAGAAAGATTGGTACATAAAGCATTTGGCCAACGTTGCCATCCTCAGCAGGGCTCTGAGGCAATTGAATAGCACTGCGGCTTGAAGGGTTGTCAGTGACAAACCCGAAAGGGTTGAATGCTGAGGCATCTTTGTCCTCGGGTTCACCCTTCTCTGTGGAGCTAGCTCTCACTGTAACACTTCGTGTGGTTGATGTTCTTCTTTTACAGCAGTATGTGGTGGAAGAAATGGCAAGGTTGAGAGTGGGAGAAAACATGGCAGAAAAGGCCATTGTTGTGTTTGTGATCAGTGGCAGAGGTGACTTAACGGTTCAAAGTGAACATAAACATCGAATCTAGCAAAAATTTATGTTTATCTTTTCTTGGTTGCTTCATAGATTGCGGTTGATGTCCCCACTTAAACGTAGTCCTCATATTGTGGCATATCGTGAGAACTAGTGAGAACACACCACGTGTGTTTGCATCTTTTTATAGTTATCAAAATAAAAAAAGCAATTCACACAAAAGTTTTGGTAAAAGAGATATTAAAATGCTGTGAGAATAAGGACAAAGTTGCATAAAATATGTACTAAAAAATCTCTTTTTTCTCTGTCTATTAGTATAGATAATGACTTATAAGCCATTTGGTTCAAATGTGTAACGTTGTATATGTAACAAAGTAATTAATATGTTCAAGTTAACAAATAAATAATTACACACTATTATATGTGATTACTATTGATCCACTTGCTAATTTTCATACCTAAATATTTTGGCTAGCTTCTTAATTGGAGTCTATCAAGTTGCAAATATCAATTCTTAGCTCTGGTTAGTTGAAATCTTGGTTTGGATTTTTATTGGGCAAATTCTCCTCCGTCTACATATCTTTCCCATGCACTTAGTGAAAAGTTGGTTTTAATTATTTTAAAAAATTTAAATAATTCTAAATGAAGTATAACCTTACATTTTTAAATAATTTCAACTATACCTTCACATCTCATAAATCCCTTACAGTCTCACACCTTCTTCCAGCCACAAACTTTCATTTTTCTCCGGTTACAATGTTTGAGAAAATAGTTCATCATTTGAACACATGTGAGAGGATTGGTAAAAAGATTCATTGTATTCAACATTCTCTAATGGGTGAAAACTTGTCTAGTGTTACAACATTGAGTGGGTTAGTTTCTGGCTCAATGAGTTAAAAATACTTGTGACAGGAAAAAAAAACACTAACACGAGCTGAGGATTAATATTTGCAACCTTGATCAACTTCAACTTAGATTTTTCCTTCCCCTTTTGCTGGTATGTACATTGTGAATAACTAATTTTAGATTAGATCAGATCAAAATTAATTTTATTGTGACAGTGAATATATTGGCCACACACAATGTGAGGGTCGATGTCAAGTTTCTATAGCGATTTAATAGAGATCAAAATTGACATGAAATACTTATGCACAAAGAGTATAGAATACATATTTCTCTGTTAATGTTAGAACTTCGCTACTGAATAGCTACTCTTCTGGATCTTGTTAAAATGTTTACCAGAAATTATTACATGAACATGAACCATGCCTGAAATGATGGAATCTGGTTTTATCTCTAATTATTAGTTCCCTGTTGTAAGCTTCTGACACCAGCTTTGCCATATGGTGACAATCCACACACATTCTAAGGTTCTTAACTATTCTTATAGTAACTCCAGGCCCTGAACTAATAAGGGCATAAGCAATAGCCAACTTCTCACTATGCCGGTAAAGTGCAGTCTCCTTATCCTCTTCCCCTAGATCAAGGAAAACCTCTGATGTATCAGGTGAGTACCCTGCTTTTATCAACTCTTGCATCATGTTTTCTAACTTCGCATATATATCTTTAGATTGAGGATGTGACTGATCCCCAGCAACAAATTCATAAACATTGCCATTCAACTCCATCAAACTGCAACCTGGTGTTTTCTTGATTCCCCTCTCCATCATCATTTTCCTGACCTGACGCAAGTTTTCCCATCTCTCACAGGCAGCATATATATTACACAGCAAGACATAAACAGCCCCATTTTCAGGCTCTAACTCAAGAATTTGTTTAGCTGCCATTTCTGCTAGATGCACATTTTTGTGGACTCTACAAGCACCAAGAAGGGATCCCCAAACAATTGAATTTGGTTTAATCGGCATATTCACTATGACTTCAATGGCTTCTTCTAAATGCCCAGCTCGACCAAGGAGATCAACCATGCATCCATAATGTGTAACATTAGGTTTAATTCCATGTTGCATGGTCATGGCAGTGAAAAAACTTTTTCCTTTCTCTACCATGCCTGCATGTGTGCATGCACACAGAACACCAATATAGGTTATCTCGTCTGGTGTAACTGAAGCCTCTATCATACTTGAAAACATGGCAAGAGCTTCTTCACCATGGCCATTAATGGCAAGGCCAACTATCATCCCTGTCCAGGTAAATTTGTCTTTCTGACGCATTTCCTTAAATACTGTTTTTGCTTTTCCAACATTCCCACATTTGAAATACATGTCTATCAGAGCATTCCTTACAAAAGTATCATTTTTAATACTTTTTTTGTCAATGTAAGTCTTGACCCATTCCCCTAGCTCAAGTGCTCCCAGATGCGCACAAGCTGTTAGAATGCTAACCATGGTGAACTCGTCAGGTTTCACATTTGATATTTGCATCTCACGGAAGAGTGATAAAACCTCTATGAAACGGTTCATTCTAAGGTAGCCATCAATCATAGCAGTCCAGGAAACATAATCTCTCTCAGGCATTTGATCAAAATACTTCCGAGCTAAATTAATTTGACCGATATTGGCAAACCCAGTAACAATCGAAGTCCAAGAAATAACATCTCGAGCCTTCATATTGTCAAAAACACCTTGTGCAGCATCCATTTCTCCACAAGATGCAAACATATCAATCAAAGCATTTTCCAATATGAGATTAGGTTCAACAATACCTTCCTTAATATACTTAAAAATGTTCTTGCCCCCATCTAAATCTTTTAATTTGGAGAATGCAGAAAGCATCAATACTAGTGTAACTGAATTGGGCGACACTCCTCTCTTCTCCATCTCAATGAAAAGCTTCTTTGATTTCTTAAATTGCTTAACTCTGTTATACCCAGATAACATTATATTCCAGGTAACTACTTCCCACGCATCACCCATACAAAAAACCTTGCGAGCCAAATCCACAAGCCCACACAAGGAAAACATATGTATGAAAGCCTTTTGAACAAACAAATTAGAATCAAATCCATGCTTCACTGCATGGTTAAGTAACACTTTCCCATGCTGCGAAGCCATATCACTGGTAAATCCCTTCAACAAGAACGGAAATGTAAAACGGTCAGGCTTGATGCTATTAGCCAGCATTAACAGATACATGGAAATTCCATTCTCAGGGCGGTTGATCCTAGAATAACCCTTGATCATGGTATTCCAAGTGAACGCAGTTGGCTGCGTGATTGTGTCAAACACCTGACGGGCATAGTCCATATCCCCTGATTGATGAGCACAACAGAAGGCTAAGACTCTATTTTGAAATAAAGGGTCTGAAGAGAGACCAATTTTGACGATGTGGGAGTGAATTTGCTTTAGCTGGTACATGGACTTGCACCTCTCAAGCAAAGATATTGGAGATTCTTCAAAGCAGTTTGAAGAACACATAGTAGCAAGAGTGTTAGAAATCACTCTATTAGGGAACCAAGAAAATGGAAGTGTGAAGGTTGCAAGTGAAAAGAACAAGGGAGTTGGCAAAGATAACATTGGAGAACATGTCACCTCACTCACCAATACAACCTTATTTTAACTGTATGTAAGATCAATGTCACAAGTATTCATTCATGTTTTGTGCTTCTTCATGATTCTACTTCAATTCCACAACAAAAGAGAACCACACTTCCAATCCAAGGGATGAGTTTAAAGGTACAATTATTTGTTGTACAAGGAGATATGTGAAACATGCACTTAGTATTATTTCATTAGCTTAAATAACTTTCTAGTTTTTAGTAATACTTTGATTATGATATTTAATGAAAAGTTTGATTTTGTTTTCAATAAATTTGAATTTAAGTTTCTTATAAATCTAGATATTTTTAATCAAGTTTTTTTTTTTCTATTGAGTATTAAAAAAATTATATTTTCAACTTAGTCTATGTATTTAATTTTATTCGTTAAGGTGTGAGGAAAATTTTGTGATTAATATAAAATGATATTACCATTAATGTAAAATGACAAGTGATTTTTATGACTTTTATTGAAAATGTATTAAATAACAAGGTCACTATGTTCTTTGATGACTTCCATGACATCACCTACAACGACTGACGTAGATGATAACGATAATCTCTCGTGTTTTCAATTAAAATATTAGTGATTTTTATTAAAAACGTATTAGATAACAAAGTTGTTATACTCCATGCTGACTTCCATGATATCACCTAAAGTGATCAAAGAATCCTCACTGTCATTACCATTAATGTAGACGATGACGATAGTCTCTTATTACATAACACATTTTCAATTAAAACAATTGTGACTTTATTGAAAACATATTAGATAACAAATTCATGATGTACAATGACTTCTAGGACATTACCTACAACAATCAAAAGACCGTCACTACCATTAATATAAATGATGACGATTGTTTCTGGTTAACTAATACATTTTCAATTAAAACAATAAAAGTCATTCGTCATTTTATATTTACCATAAGATTATTTTATATTAACTAAATAACCTTACATTTTTTACATGTGAAAAAAGTAAGCAATATGACATGCTAACCGAGTTAAAAAAAAAATAACAAAAATCCAACTGAAAAATATAAAAATTCTAAGTACTTAATTAATTAACCCTAAAAAAATTATAACTACTTCGATTCAGGTTAGTTATTAAGTGATTAGTTTTATATGTAAGTGATTCATTAGGAATAACACCTGTATTGTTGTTTTATACTCTTCTTAATTGATTTTTTTTTTTTTTTTTTTTTTTTTTTATTTTTTTTTTTTATTTTTTTTTTTTTTTTTTTTAGTCTCGCAAAAGTTTTATTTCTATTTTGATCTCCATTGTTTATTGATTCCTTATAAAAGTTTTGTTTCTACTTTATTCTCCATTGTTTATTGATACTATTTAGTAATATGTTATTTGGAAAGTGATGATATCAATAATATAGTTAACACAATTGGATAAGAATATAAGTTTTTTGGACGCTTTATCTTCTTTGGATTTAACTTTTAAATTGAGAAAAATGAAAGAAAAATGTCTCCAAAACAAATAATATCTCAAATATTGTGATTAACCCAAACAATATTATCATGGACTTGAGTTCGGAATAGTAAACAATAATTTTAAAAATATACATATGTTAAATCTAGTATATTATTGATATGGTCACATAATAGAATATTGCAGAAAGTATAGCGAAATTCCACAAGTTTTGCTAGAGGATAACCTTGGTTTGCACAAAATTTCTGAAAAATTCTCCCAAAATGGTTTTTTCCTGAAATTCCGCGTAAGAATATCCACTGAATTTGGGACAAAACGCGATAGATTTCGGGTCAAACGGATGAGTATTCACCCAGGAAAAAAATCAAACAATTTCACACACAAACGAACCTTCCTTTCTTTATGCCCGTGCAATGATCAATAAGAAATTTGTTGCGAATCTTGTGGGACGAGTCTGGGGCTCAAATCTCAACCAAAACTCAATAGACACAATGACGAATGTATGGTAAAAATTTCAGACCAAAATACCCAAGGAGTAAGGCACAGTAAGTCCCAGACCAAGAGTGAACAAAACCGGTTTTCCGAAAACAAAACGTCCTGGTTTTTCTTCCCCATATCTTCTTTTTGTGATCTGTTTATGGACGTGCCTCCTTACTTGGGTGCAAACAACATACGAAAGTACTTGTGTGAATTTTTTCAGTGCAATACGGACCCGAAAAAAGATTACAGAAAGTAGGACGAAATTTCACAAGTTTTGCTAGATCGCCTTGGTATGCACAAAATTTCTGAAAAATTCTCCCGAAATGGTTTTTTCCTGAAATTCCGTCTAAGAATCTCCACTGAATTTGGGACAAAATGCTACAGATTTGGGGTCAAACAGATGAGTATTCACCTAGGAAAAAAATCAAACAGTTTCACACACAAACGAACCTTCCTTTCTTTCAGCCCGTGCAGTGATCAATAAGAAATTGTTACGAATCTTGTGGGACGAGTCTGGGGCTCAAATCTCAGCCAAAACTCAATAGACACAATGACGAATGTCTGGTAAAAATTTCAGACCAAAATACCCAAGGAGTAAGGCGCAGTAAGTCCCAGAC
>Ga0123342_1001969_pt1 | contig 34465 bp, 21 predicted proteins | sample Turbeawhitnodule_FD_89960 | JGI IMG/M metagenome (GOLD analysis project Ga0123342, IMG submission 89960) | Root nodule microbial communities of legume samples collected from Mexico - Turtle bean Mexico white nodule | ecosystem: Host-associated > Plants > Roots > Nodule | place: Mexico: Nepantla... | reverse complement strand
TCTCATTTTATAAGGCAACTAAGAGGAGAGGAAGCCAATGAGAGATCCAGGACGCAAGGAGGCACCGCGAGTTCGACATGGAAGCAATCAAATTGAAACCACAAATACTCACCAAAGAGTTCAGCAGTGTCCCTCACCATCAGAGAACACCTAAAGTTAAAGATAAAGGAGAACCCAAAGAAAGAGGAACTACCGGAACAAATGATTGCAAATGCGAGAGAAAGAAAAAGGATATTAGCAAGTTATGTCCGGTTTTTTTTTATATTTGGTTACTTTTTAATTTTTATTACTTAATAGAAGGTTGTTTCAAATACTATGTCGTTTTGAAGTTCTGGTTCTTCACTGGCAATAGACGCCGAAGCCACATTGCTTAGGTGGAGAATACGATACGGAAGCCAACCGTTTAGGGATAAAATCGGTGAAATGTTTCAATGGCTCTCGGTGTCGTTTTGAAGTTTTGGAAGGTTCTTTGCAGTAGTCGCCGAAGCCACGCCGCTTAGGTGGAGATTATGATGGGGAAGCCATAAATGTTTGAATGGCTCTTGAGGTTTGAGATGTATATGAACGAAACAATTAGTATAGATTCAGAGTTTTATTAAAGAAGTTTAAAAGTTTCATTTAATTCATTGTTATAGGATTTGAACATTTTTTGTTTCTATTGCTTTCTTAATTTTTTATTTTTTTGTATGAATCCTAAGGCCAACTTTGCGGGCAAAGTTTTTATGTCTATTGATGCTTTGATCTATTAGCTATTACATAAGTTGAAAGTTTGGTAATTTGTATTTAGTTTATTATTTCATTTTTTTCAACTTCTTTGTCATGGAAGACGACGTGGATTCAATTGAAATGATGATAGATTCTACAACTTCCAATATACAACCCTTGCATAAGGCATTTGATGAACATGAAAGTTACTCTAAACTTGAAATGGGAAGATCTTGAAGAACATTATCATTTGCATTATATTTTGACATTGTTTGCTGCTCCAATTTTTTTAAACCTTAATTTTAATCTTGATAAACCTTACAAAGTTCAACATTACACTTAAGTTAAATCAAAACTTAATATTCAAAAACAATAAAATAAAAATATAAAAAATTAGTGTAAAATCTTAATAAAACTATTATCAGTGATACATTTGGATAATTTACATGTCTTCTCATATAATTTATTAAAATTATATGAATATATAAATAATAAAATTGAAAAAGCGGATACATAGTATACTTAAAGTTTTTTCTTTTCTTTTCATACCTTTGTGATTGGAAAGATTTTAAATTATCATGTATGACCAAACATTTCAGTTTTTAAGAGCGGAATATCAAAGGTTTTTTGGTTTTCTTTATAATTAATTGCTCTTAAGAAAAAAAAATCTTATTTTTTATAATTTGTTTAAAGATCTTATTTTTAATTTATTCGTAAGATAACTTTAGTTTAAAACTATTTTTTTTTATTTTCCCCCAAATAATATATATGAAGAAGTTTTCTCCAAAAATAACCTTTATACACAAGTATTTGTATTTGAAAACATAATTAATTATTGTATAAAAATTACACATAATTTCTTCAGAAAGATACGTTTTATTATACTAATCAAATAACACAGATTCAATAAAACAAGTAGAAAAGCTTTATCTCAATAAGAAAATATCACATATTTAATTTTATTTATTCACATTATTGTCTATCATTATATATATATATATATATATATATATATATATATATATATATATATTCTCACACGTGATCAATGGATTCTAAATAGAGTTACTTGTTATCCTCATCATTTATTTGCTTGTAATATTTGTTTTAGACTAGAAGTAAATGAATAGTGATAGTAAAAAACAACTCTTTATAGAACTACTCCTATAGTCAATTAATTAATATCTCTTCTTAAAAACAACATATCAGTAAGGGTTGAATAAAACTTAAATTTTTTTTAAAGCAATTATAGGCAGGGACCTCATACGAAATTATTTACTAGTTCAAAAATTTTGTTTGAAATATCTTTTTCAAAGCTTGTTAAAGGTTATAAGGATAATAGAACACGTTTTTTGTTATTTCAGGTTATACGTGCAAAATCATCTTCTAATTATCTTCTTTATCTTACCATGAGATAATAAACAAAAGTATTTTTTTCATGAAGTTAATTATGATTCTTTTTAGTATTTTATATTGTCACATGCGACTATATGATTTTTTTTTAATGAGAAGATATGATATACAAACATTATTTGCTTAAAAGAACTTCACAGAAATGAAGGATTTATAAATATAGTCACACTATCTGTTTTTCATCTATCAAATGATCTAACTTTAAGAAATAGCATGAAATGTTATGTCATGAGTCGGGGTAAAATCGTTAGTTGATTATACATAATCAGATTTTTATTATAGACCTTTTAAATAAGACAGTTGAAGATTGGATACAAATATTTGTTCACATGTTAGTAATCAAGTGTTGTTTTTTAGGTGACAAGGTATTCTATAACACTAAACAACTTGTGTTTACAATACAAGAAAATCATGAAATAAAAATTAATTTTAGAGACTAAAAATAATTAGTTGCTATAATGACTAAGTTAAAGTCTATTTTAAAGATTAAAAAAAATTTTGATTTCTAAATTAGTTTCTATTATTGTTAAATAGTTTTTAAATTGATATCTAATTAGCTACCAAGGTTTTAACTACCAATTATTTATATTCTAAATTTGGTAGCAAAAACATTGATAGCTAATTAGATAGCAATTTAGAAACCATTTAACAATAATAGAAACTAGAAACAATTTTTTTTTTTAGTTTCTAAAATGGTCTCTAATTTAGTCACTATAGAAACTAATTATTTTTTTTTTCTAAAATTTGTTTCTATTTCATGATTTTCTTGTAGTGTGAATAAAATGTCTTTTGTTCTGAACATTTATTTTGTGTACTAATAAAATCAAATCTAGCATACATTCTATAAAATGATTTGGTTGTGTTTGTTAGAATCTTAGGATTCTTTAGTAAAATTTGGTGCTTGCTAGGCTATTTAATAAATTCAAAAATGAATTTCTATCTTGTGTATAGAAGTCCATATTGAGCATTGTGTTTTTTTAATGTATGTTGTGTCATTTTGAAACTTGTGTAAAGTGTAGGCATTGTAATGCTTAATATGATTATATGATTATATGATTTTTGAAGGATATATTTATAAAATTTAAATTGAAAAGATTAGATTATCAAAATTTAATATTATTTTTTATTATCTAAATATAAGGGTCATTTTGTCAAAATTATATTAAAGTGTATAATTTAAACTCTATAAATTAAACTGTACTAGATAGACTATTGAGATTAGACTCTTCTAGTCAAAGTCCACCTTATATTTCGTTTCTAAAAGAAACATAATAGAAAAAAATATTAAAATATATATATATTATATATATATATATATATATATATGTTTTTTTCACTATTTTCTATGATTGGTGAAGTTTCAACAATTATAGAACGTGTTACTTTCTATTTCTATGTTGGTTAACTTACACTTATTCGAATTTAACATACTTTCTATGTTATATTTAACCTTAATTGGCATAGCAAGTTCTTATTTTTTTTAAAAAATCGTGATGTATCTATTTTCTACTCAAATGATAATACCCTGCATACCAAACAAAATTTCTAAACAAATATTTCCAATAAAGTCTTAATGATTTAGTACAGGAACAACTCCAAAGACAAAATGAGGAGATTCAAAGGCAGATGGAGACTCGGAACGCGGGGAGGAAAGTGACGAAAGAAGTGGAGCCAGATTTCCAACCTTTTTCATTTGAAATCTTGAATGAGCCCATTTTTACGAATTATGTTTTCCTTAAAATTGGCTCGTTCAATGGGAAGCAAGATCCAAATGGCCACATAAAAACTTTTAAGGCACAAAGGCTGATATATGGGAGGTCAGACGTGGTCTGAGGTAAAATGCTGGTTGGATCCTTGACAGAAACCACTATGGATTGATTTAGTAATTTGCCAGAAGAATTGGTGACATCACTGGAGGTTTTTGTTAAATTATTTGTTCCTCATTTTGCGGCAAATAAAATGAAGCCTCTGGACACAACAAATTTATTTGATGTAAGGCAAGCCAAGGGAGAAGCGGTGAAATAGTACTTACGTCCTTTTAACGAAGTAGTAGTGCAAATTCCTCAGCCTAATGAAGGGATGTGTGTGGAGGCTTTCATTAGGGGTTTGAAGTCAGATTCATTTGGGGAATCTCTGGTTAAGAAAAGACCGACATATATGGCAGATATCAATCTCCGGGCTATGTTGTATGTTAAAGTAGAGAAGTTTGCTCGGAAAAAAGAAAGAGGAAGAGAGATGGGGTGAAGTCAGAATGCGGTCAAAAGGAGAAAAGAAGAAAAGGAGGTGATACGAGTCCGATCGACAGACAATAATGGTGGTCCTTTGAAAACACGAAGGGAAGAAAAATCGGGAGGAGGTTCATATGGGGGGAGATAAGGAAAAAGTCCGTATATGTATGGATCATGAAAGCCTTATGAGAGAAAGGAAGAAAGAGTGTAGGGTCTGCCGAAGTTGACAATATCTCAAAGGGATATTGTGAAAGACGTAAATACAACACGACTTTTGCGTTTTCTTGAGAAGGCCGCCAAAAATATGGGAAGAAATTCGCGTGCTTGGTGTTGTTTCCATAAAACATATGGACACGATACAGAACAATGTTACACTCTAGCAAGACAAATTGAGGACTTGATACAAAGAGGATTGTTGCAAATTGTTAGAACGGGGATGGAGGAAGGGAAAAAGGAAGAATCAGAGGGAATGAAGGAAGAGAAAGGCGAAAGGAGCGACGAGGGGGAAGAAGGGCATGAAAGGCCAGTGATGGGAGATCTAAATACGATTACAGGTGGATTTTCGGGAGGAGTTGTTTCTAACATGGATAGGAGACGATATGCTCAGGCAGTGATGCATGTAGCTGCGGAGGTGGCGTCTACGCCGACGGTGAGTTTTACCAAAGAAGATTTGGAAGATGTTTTTCCTCATGATAATGACCCCATAGTCATTTCAGTTGTGAGAAAAGTCGACGTATTTATAGCGTGCTAGTTGATCAAGGGTCTTCGACTGATGTGCTTTTTTGGGATGCTTTTGTGGCTATGGGAGGATCGTTGGACGAGCTGGAATCGCATGAGGGAGTTTTGGCTTGGTTCTCAAGCGACTCAGTCCAAGTGTGGGGTTACATAGAAGCTCATATTACTTTTGGAGATGATAGTAAAGCCAAAACAATTACTATCAGATACATGGTCGTTAATACTCATTCATCATATAATATCCTGTTAGGTCGACCTACCATTAAAAATTTAAGGGCAGTAGTGTCACCAGTACATATGAAGATGAAGTACCCCACTGATAGGGGTGAGGTGGGGGTAATAAGGGTAGATCAGAGGGTGGCAAGGAAGTGTTATGAGGGGAGTTTAAAAAATAAAAAGAAGTGTTGGCAGGTGGAGAGAAGAGGTGGTGAAGTAGAGTTAGACCCAAGGATAGATTATGAGGGGGAAAGACCACAACCAGTGGAGGAAGTAAAAAATGTAGCAATGGGAGGTGATAGATTTCTAAAGATAGGTAGTTGTATGGAGATGGAGCGAGAAAAGGAGTTAGTAGAATATCTGAAAGAAAATTTAAGTTCTTTTGCATGGATGGTTCAGGATATGCCTGTGATTGATCCCGATGTTATGCGTCATTGGTTATCAATGAACCCGAATGTAAAACTTGTGGTGCAGAAGAGACGAAAGTTGGGCGAAGAAAGGCGACAAATAGTAGACGAGGAGGTGGAGAAGCTGAGGAGTGTTGGTTATGTTTGGAAAATACAATACCTCGCTTGGCTAGCCAATGTAGTTTTGGTGCAGAAGAGTAATGGAAAATGGAGGATGTGTACATATTTCACAGATCTGAATAAAGCGTGCCCTAAAGATGCTTATCCTTTACCTAACATTGATGTGTTAGTAGACGGGGTGTCAGGTTGCGAATTACTAAGCTTCATGGATGCGTATTCAGGTTATACCGTGATGCCGTTTGGCTTAAAAAATGCATGAGCAACTTATCAGCGGTTGATGCATAGGATTTTGGGAGGCATGTTGGGTACGAATTTGGAGGCATATGTCGATGATATGGTGGTGAAGTCTGTAAAAGCTGATAGCCATGTGCAAGATTGGAAAGAGCTTTTTCAAGCATTAGACAAGTATAAATTGAAGTTAAATCCAGAAAAGTGTGTGTTTGGGGTAAAGGCAGGGAAGTTTCTAGGCTTTATGTTGACATAGAGGGGGGATCGAGATGAATCCAGAGAAGTGCGCAACAATCCTTAACATGCGGAGTCCAATGTCGGTTAAGGAAGTGCAACAACTACTTGGAAGAATGGCTTCATTATCGAGGTTTATTCCAAAGGCGGGCAAAAGGTCGGTCTCTTTCTTTCAATGTCTGAGGGGGAATGACCGATTCATATGGACGAAGGAATGTGAGAAGGCTTTTCAAAGGCTAAAAGAACTATTAGCGTCACCACCAATCTTAATTAAGCCCATAGCTGGGTCACCCGTCTATCTGTATTTGTGTGTAACAGAAAGGGCGATAAGCACGATGTTAACACAAGAGAAAGAGAAGGAACATAGGCCAATTTATTTTGTTAGCCAGACATTACAGGGGGCGAAGGTGAGGTACTAGAAGATATAAAAAGCAGTCTTGACAGTTGTGATTACAGCGATATGATTGAAGTATTATTTTTAGAATTTTCAAGTAGTAATAAGGACGAATTTGCCAATTAAACAAGTTGTGCAGGAGATGGATTTGGCAGGGAGAATAATGAAATGGGCGATTGAATTATCAGAATATGGACTTCTATTTGAAGGTAGGGGTTTGGTAAGGCCTCAAGCACTGGTAGATTTTGTGGCAGAGTTAGCACCATCAAGTGATGAAGTTTTGAAGGAAAGTTCGGGGGGATGGATTTTATCAGTAGATGGCGTGTCAAACGTTTGGGGGAGTGGAAGAGGTATAATCTTGGAAGGGCCAGATGATGTCCTAATAGAACAGTCATTGAAATTCGCATTCTGAGCAAGTAATAATCAAGCAGAATATGAGGCTTTGTTGGCAGGGATGAGGTAGGCGATTGGTATGGGGGCCAGGAGGTTGGTGGTAAGAAGTGACTCGTAGTTGGTGACTGAGCTGATAGTAGGAAACTTCCAGGTGTGAGATCCAAATTTGGCCAAGTATCTGGAGAAAGTGCAGGAGATGGAAACTAACTTTGAGGAATTTGGTTTGGTGCATGTTCCACGAGACCAAAATGCTCGAGCAGATTTATTATCTAAACTGACGAGCACAAAAAAGGTTGGGCAATCACAGGTCGGTCATTTAGGAGAGCTTGGCAGCACCAAATGTAACCATTGGAGAGATGATGGAACTTCATAACAGGCACAGTTGGATGGACATGTATCTAAAATGGTTCGAGGATGGAGAAGAGCTCGTTGGGTTGGAGGTGCAAGATACATTGAGAAGAAACATAACTAGATATAAGATGATTGAATGTAAGTTATACAAAAGAGGATTTTTCAACACCATGGCTGAGGTGTGTGGACGAGGTTGAAAAGATAAGGATAATGCAGGAGGTTCACAAAGGGTTGTGTGGGAGTCACATCGGTGGAAGATCTTTAGCTGTAAAGGTACTGAGGGCAGGTTTTTTCTGGCCCACACTTAGAGGTGATTGTGTAGAGTATGTAAAAAAATGTGACAGGTGCCAGAGACATTCGAATGAAATTAAGGTTCCAGCGGAGCGATTGTACTCTTTGGTTGCTCCTTGGCCCTTTTTTAGGTGGGGGATTAACATACTAGGGCATTTTCCCATATAAGTGTGACAATTCAAATTCATAGTAGTGGCTATTGAGTATTTTAGGAAATGGGTAGAGGTGGAGCCTTTAACCACCATTACAATTGAGAAGGTCACCAAGTTTGTATGGAAGTCAATAATATGCAGGTTTAGCGTTCCTAAGGAATTGATTTAAGATAATGGCACACAATTTGCTAATCGAAAGATGAGACTCATGTGTGAAGAGCTTGGGATTCACCAGATATTTTCATTTGTGGAGCACCCTCAGACTAATGGACAGACGGAGGCTGCAAACAAGGTAGTCTTACAAGGTTTGAAGAAGAAGTTGGGAACAACAAAAGCCAAGTGGGTGGAAATTTTACCTGAAGAGGTTTGGTCGTATCACACTACGTTGCAGTCAACAACGAGGGAAACACCTTTCGGTTTGGTCTATGGTGGAAATGCAGTATTGCCTATTGCGATTGAGATGATGTCCAGGAGGGTGGAGGACTTTTCAGAAGTAGCATCAGAAGAAGGACGCCTGTACCAGTTAGACACTATTGATGAGTTAAGAGAGAAGGCTAGAATATAAGAAGTAGTGCATAAAAAGGAGGATAGAAGTGAAACATTTAAGTAGAGTACATGCAAAGGAATTCAAGAAGGGAGACCTCGTTTTAAGAAAGGTGGGGGAAGCAAAAATGGACAACAAATTAGTGCCACGATAGATCGGACCTTACAAGATTCGAGAAGTAATGGGAAAAGGAGCCTACAGGTTGGAGACCTTAGATGGAGGGGAAATCCCTCGGTCATGGAATGTGGTTAATTTGAGGTTTTATTATAGTTAGTAGGAATGGTTGAGTTGTTATTTGTTTACTTTACATCTTTAAGACAAGCTAAAGTCAGATTTCTTTATATATATATATATATATATATGTTACAATCAATTGAAGAGATTTGTTATTTGGAATGATTTGTTGAACAACATTGTAGGTCGCTTCAGTGCCAAGTTGGAGTTGCTCGGTCCAATAAAAACCATGGGTTGGTGCTCACCGCCCATGGTGCCGAGCCGGAGTTGCTCGATCCAATAAAAACTATGGGTTGGTGCTCACCGCCCATGGTGCCAAGCCGAAGTTGCTCGGTCCAATAAAAACCATGGGTTGGTGTTCACCGCCCATGGTGTCGAGTCGGAGTTGCTCGGTCCAATAAAAACCATGGGTTGGTGTTCATCGCCCATGGTGTCGAGTCGGAGTTGTTCGGTCCAATAAAAACCATGGGTTGGTGCTCACCGCCCATGGTGTCGAGTCAAGTTGCTCGGTCCAATTAAAACCATGGGTTAGTGTGCACTACCCATGGTGCCGAGTCGAAGATGCTCGGTTCAATAAAAATCAAGTGAGTAGCATTCACTACCTCTGGTGCCAAGCCGGAGATGCTTGGTCAATTGAAAGTTTTGGTAAGTGTGCTCCCTGGAGCCGAGTTAGGAGCTGGCTCATTATGATTTTTGTTTACGGTGCAGGAAAGAAAAGTAATTAAATGTTTTAACGATAAAAAACGTGATGGGAAAGAAAAGATTAAGGAATGGTTGAGGTAATGATAAGTAAATACAAAGGTAAACATAGGTATTATAGAAGTCGCCCAAATATAAATAGATATTTGTTCAAGTAGTAAATATGTGTAGACAATAATAAACTTAATTAGCAAAATATGATTAAGTCTTTTTAAACAACTACGATGTCGAGAGTCTCAGTAATGTCTCTATTCTTTGTTCACATTCTTTCCATCGACTACGCTTCTGAAAGGGCCAAAGTCCGAGGTATCCAGGTCCGGTTGGATCACTTTAACTTGATCTACAACACCATGGAAACCGTCCACAAAGGCTTGGGATATCTCGTTCTTAGCTACTTCCAAAACATTCTTCAAAGTGTTTATTTTATTTTGTAGCATAGCTTCAGTATTCTCCCAAGCTCGGTTAGCAGCCTGACGCTCCTCTCAATGACGAGCATAATCTTCGATAGTCCGCTGAAGCTTGCTAAGAGCGTCATCGCGATCACGAGCTAATGCTGCTAACTTTTCTTCTAATTCTCGGTACGAGCACTCTCCAATTCGCTAGTTAGCTTGTCAATTTTGTCTTTGTCTTGTTTAAGTAGCTTGTGTGCCATGCGGTCGAAGGTGTTCAACAGTTCGGGCCAAGAAGAAGCGTCCATCTGAAAGGTCGGACCAACCTAGGTCTAAGAAGCTCAGGCTCTCAATGATCCTTGGTGATGAGAGGAGTGGTCATCCAAGTCAATCGCGTCATTAGGAGGACGACTTTCAAAATTGCGTTTTTTTTCCATAAGGGCATGTTGGTAGTATGCTCGAAATCAGCAGAAGTTGGTTTTGTGTTGTGTTTCACAGAAGCTCCTTTCATGCGACAGGCCATCTCAGCTTTGGTCAGAAGCATGGTGTTCTCTGCAAATGCAAATATTAATGAAATAACAACAGGCAATGACAAAAATAAGTAGCAGTAGGAGGGTATACCAATATAGACTCTTAAGTCATTGGGTCGGAACTCAAGCTTTAAAAGTATCGAAGTTTCAAAGACAATTCCTAAGTCGTCAAGTTTCTTGCAGTCATTAAATTCACTACTCTCAAGGTCATCGGGAGAGAGAGATTGTTGACTTTGAGGGTGTGATGACCAGTAGAGGGGAAATCCTTCTAAGAGTTCCGAATGAGGATCAGATTTTTGAATTTTTATAAATTTGTCTTTAAAAGATTTATAGGAGGATTGGAACAAGGTGAGTATGGCTCGACCTTTCACTCCGCTAACAGAGGCCCATGAAGTTCGTTTGGAGGGTTTGTATTAAAAGAAGTAGAAAAACACATTTGCACTCGGAACAAAGCTAAGTTGACAACACAAAATATAGAAGGCTCGCACAAAAGCCCAACTATTTGGGTGAAGTTGTGCGGGCGCCACATTCATGGTATTAAGAATCTCTTTCTCAAAGGGGCTCAAAGGCAAAAAGACATCGAGCCTGGTAAACAATGTTTCATAGAAAAACAAAAGGGTGTCTTGTCTGAATAGTTTTTACCATGGTTATCAAACTCGCGAGTCAACTCGTTGACTCGTACGAGTTTACGTGTCCATTTGACCTTACCGAGTTAACTCGGTAGTAGACTCGTTTTTTGGGTAAAATCGATAGACTCAGTGAAATCAGAGTGGACTCGCAACTCTGGTCCGAGTTGGCGAGTCCAACTGGGTTTTTTCTTAATCCCAAAACGGTGTCGTTCTAAATGGGGAAATTAGAGTTTCACGTTTCATTTTTGTTTGCGTTTGCGTCTTCTGTGGAGTGCGACGGTCGATCGAGCGAAGTGTTTGCAGGTTGCAGGTGGTTCGTGCGGTGGTTGGTGGTCGCGTGTTGCGATGGTCACAGGTTGCAGGTGGTCGCGGGTTGCGGTGGTCGCAGGTTGCAGGTTGATAGTAGACTCTTACAAGTTGATCCTCCGAGTCGAGTCTACGGAGCTCCCACGAGTGTACGTAGACTCGCGAGTTTGACAACCTTGGTCTTTACAAATGGGTTCTCCAGGATTACAAGGAATGATAACAACATCTTTATCTGAGCTAATACGTCTTAGAGATTGAGCGTGGCGAAGTTTTTTAATTCGTTTAAGGGAAGTAAACATAGAAACCTCGTGTAAAATGTCAAGTTTCACCCAGGAATAAAAAGAACCGTAATCCATGAGCAAGGAGGTACAATTCAATGGGGGTTAAAAGATGAACGCGATAAAGGAAGGATAGAATAAGCACAAACACTACAACAACAAGAAAGTTAAAATACAAATGCAATACTGATAAATGCAAAGGAGCGAGACAAAAGCGTAAAACGCGAATGGGAAAGTACAAAGGAGAATGAATGGCAAGGGAATAAAAGCAACAGAAGGTGATCAAATGCGTACCTAGGAGTGGGAGTTGGGTGGAAAGAGCGGAAGAGATTAGTGTCGGAGAAGTGGCTGGGAGCAAGGGTAGAATGGGAAGAGGTGTGGTTGAAAACGTAAAGGTATGAAAAGAAGGTGGAAGGGCGCAAGAAGAAGAAGTGGCGTTTAAATGTGGCCCAATCCGGGGGAGACACGTGGACACGAGGCAGAGGGAAAGACAGGTGAGGAGACGTGGCGCAATGCATTAAATGAGGGGTGCATGTATCGATAAAGTAGCCAAGATCAGGTTTTGAGAAGAAACCTTCTAAAGCCTCGCTGGTTTAAGCTCGAGGCTGGGGGCATGTAAGGATATGGGTCTGGCCCGATATTAGCAGTTGATAAGTCATCCTTGGATCCACTAGTTACTGAAGCCTCAGTAGCCCACGCCTAAGGTTGAGAGGCATGGAAGGACATGGGTCTAGCCCGATTATGGGTGACTTTGGATCGGCTGCTGACGCTAAATGCAGGCATCACAACACAAGTCATGAGATCCTGAATAATTAGCCTTGATTACTCAATTAGGATAGAATCATAACCGTAAGAGGAAGGTTAGGAATGTGTCCATATATATCATGTAATATGCTATAGTAAAAATCATCTAACACACTGGTAAAAAGGTACACTTATCCTTAACCATCTTGAATGTCAAGGTAGAAGATCACCTATATTCTTATCTAGAACAAATATGAAACCATAAATATTTATTTTAATTTTATGGGTACTATGATATTTATGATATGGTTGGATCGAATAAAGTAAATCCCGAATCAATCATTCCATGATTAGTTTTAACCACCCCTGAAGGCGATTTTTGGGGGCAGCACTACCGCACATTTTTTCACTCTCCAAATATTACGCTAAAAAGAATGTATAATAAAAAGTTACACCCGTGAGTAAACCAACAATGGTTATGAATGGAAGATGGAGGATCACCTTTTAAAATAGTCCACATTAAATTCACCATATAAATTATATGATGATATATTTAGTTAAAAATCATTGGTAAAAAGTAATACTTATGATTAAAGATCATATTTTAAATTTAAATAAAAGAAATAATAGAATACATGTTAAATTAATAAAAAAAATTAGTTAGATATTATTTTATAAATTAAAATAATATTAATATTTAAAATAATTTTTATCATTAATAAAAATTTATAAATTAATTTTTAACTTAACATTTTGACATTAGTTACTAAAATTTTAGTTATTAACTATTTTAAATTCTAAATTAATTTATATAGTGATTAATTTAGAATTTAAAATAGTTAGTAGTGATTAATTAGATTTTTTAGAAATTAATTTATAAATTTGTATTAATAAAAGAAACTATTTTGATATTTAGTTTTTTAGTTTATAAAATAATATCGAATATAATAATTAATTATTTGTCATCTCTAATACTAATTTCCGTATATATAATGTTTTTTTAGTGTATTTTTTTTTCACCTTAGTGTACTATCTCTTTTTCACTTTTGTATTTATAATGATGATTCATAGTATGATCGTTATGGGTGTCGTTTATAATAAATTAATAAAAAGAATTACATAATTTTTTATGATAACTGTTTAGTTTTATAAATTAATTACAATTTATAAAAAAAATTAATTTACATTTTATAGACATTTTTCGTTTTTTTTTCGTTATTGAGTTGAACTTTGCTTATATAGCAAGGTAAATTTATTATTTGGAGCAATTAAGTTTGGTTTTAGCATGAGTTCAAATTGTGTTATGACTTAGCAAGTGCAAACATATTTTGTTGTGTGTGGCTACTACCGTACATATTATTATTATCACGATTAATGGCCCACTAAATGAGTGAGTAGGTCAACGATGTGAATGAAAATGCATGGAGGAGAAATTGAGTGGGATTGGAAGAGTATTTGCACTTCTCTAATGGAGTTTGGAAGTCACATCCAACTAATCACATCTTGCCACGTTTGAGGTCTCTATCCATAGACAAGGCGACACGCACCATCTCCTTTTAAGGTCAATTATTATTTTGTTTGCTGTGTTGCCTGTCTTGTCTATTACCAAGCTTTTGTTTCTTTCTTGCATAGTTTTGCATAGAATATGCACAATAGCCATTGCACACTTTTTCAGAGAATGGTGGAAGAGTGGGACGCCACCAAATCATTTTAATAATTGTCGACTATACATTTATAAATAATTTAATATTAATTTGATATTTGATAAGTTTAATATATATATATATATATTTATGAATAATCTAATAGTGATTTTAACAAATTTTTTACTAAGATCAATTCTAAAAGAATGATTTTTTTTTTTAAATAGTAAACTATAAACATATGAGTAAGTGAACTTTAAGCCTAACTCAGCCCCATAAAATTGGCTCATGGGGTGAGACTTGCACCCGCTTGTATACAATGAAATGTCCTTATCTCTAATCGATGTGGGATCTCCAACACACTCCCCTCACATCGAGAGTGACAGCTTGTGCGTGGGATAACACATTAGGGGTGGTCTGATAACGGCCTGATAGCAGGTGACCTAATAAGCCCAACAAATACTTGTTAGGATAAGATCGAAATGACTCTGATACCATATGACAAAGTGAACTTTAAGCCTAATTCAACCCCATAAAAACGGCTCATGGGTGAGGTTTGCACCCGCTTGTATACAATGAAATGTCTTTATCTCTAATCGATGTGGGATCTCCAACAAAATCTAACTCAACTTTATAAAATTGATTAAAATAATGTTTACCCCTACTCATATCATATGTTATAAAGTATTTCTATATTTAGTGAATGTAAAAATATAATTTATCCTAAATAATTTCAAAACAATCATAATGATAATACTAATATAATTAAATGTCTTAAGTTTCATGTTAGAGATTTCATACAATATCATGAATATGATTTTAGATAAGTTTTCTATGTTTTTTCTGACATTTTAAAAATATATTATCGAAATCAATAGATTATATAAGTTGAAACAAGTTTTGCTAAATTTTACAAGCTTATAGGTACTAAGAAGAGAATTCTTGCATTTAGATAGTGTTCATGGAACTTTAGTGTAAGACTAGAAATATGTCATATGATGTATGGAAGGTTTTTTTTTTTTTGTATTGTTCCATTTACATATTGTTTTTTTTATTTTTATAATTAACAATCTTGATCTGCAATGCAGTTTTAATTTTAGTTTTGTTTGGAATAAGCCTGTGTGGGCCTATATGTAATATTTTAAAGTGCATTTATATTCGTATTTACTTTGTAGATATTGTTTTTTATACAAATTTAACATTACTTATTAAAAAACACTGGAGGAAAGATTTTATATTTGTGTTTCAATATTAATTTCATTTTATAATAAAAAAATTATAGGGATAAATAAATTATATAATTTAAAATAATTTTTTAACGCTTAGACAGAATAAGATTATTTACAATTTATACAACTAAGTTTGTGGAAGATATTCTAAATTTAATTTGTACAAAATACATCTTTAGAGAAAAATGTTTTTTTAAATGTGACGTATTTTTTAATTAAAGATCAATTCCAACAATGGTTCGAAAAACATAAATTATAGAGTGTGTTCACAACATATTAATGAATATACAACATCAAATGTTGAAAAAATGTAACTTTAGGTGGTGTTAATTACAATCCCCATAAATATCTTTTGGTTTTTTCAAAAGAAAAATCCATCCAGTTTAAAGCTTCAACTTCATATCACCATTTTTTTGTCCTTTTGTGCTTTAGATTTCACTTTTCTTTCTTCTTACTTTGATGTCAAGTTAGTCGTCACTTAAATTTTAATCCTAGACTTTAACTTCATCATTGTCTACAACAGAAATTGATTATTGCTTAATGAACTATTTTAAGGGTTTTGTAATATGTGGTTTAAGTTTTTTTTTTTTCTGTTTTTCTATATGTAATGGTAAACAATAAAACTGTTCATATATTCTTGGATACACGATGATAAAGAAAAGTTTTATAAATTATACGTAAATATAAGTTTTTGTTGATCATTGATGTTTTTGAAAATTATACACATATATAACCAGTTTTTTTAAAAGGGTTGATACATATGTGTATCTGAAACACTAGTTGTACCATTGATGCTTAGATATATACATTCAACCAAGAAAACTGATAGATCTGCATGTGATAGCAATACTGGTTTGAATGGTGTAGAAATTGAAATGATAGAACTAGCCCACTAAAAATGTTATAACAGCTATGGTAAAGCTATGTTCTTTTCCTATCACAAATCACAGATCCTTAAAAGAAACATAACACTAGTTTGGTCCCCAACTTCTCATAACCTAGAATAGCTGTAAGTACAAAGGACATCAAGAATATCTACTATACCTTTTAAACACCACCTACCTCTCACAGTTTGCCTTGTGGACTCCAAAAGAAAATTGAAAAAGAAAAACTCAAGAGAGGAACAGATTTCATCAAAACACACCTCTCCTTATTATTCAACCATGCCACAAACCCTATGAAAACCAAAGGAAACAAATCTCATTATGAGATACTTTTAAGACTGAAACAAGTTAACTTCATTTATTGAAACACCCTTTTCTTTTCTTCTTCTGGAGTCACCTCCTCCTTGCAGCAGTCTCTCTTTGAGCATTGAAGTAAACTGCAGCAACTGGTAGGCCAAGTCCATTCTCTTCCGAGAATCTCCTTGTGTTGAAAAGATCTCTTGAAGATGGAGGTCTCACTGTTTGTCTTCCTCTCTGCTTTAACAAGATGAACACATATCTGTGGATTCCTATCACTGGTTTTGGACTCTCATAGCCCATAACCTCTTTTCCTGTAAGAATATAGTTAGTTCCCTATGTTAACAAAATGTCCTTTTTTACAAGCATCTATAAAAATTGACAAATATATCTTACATAGTGGTAAAAGTATATATCTAGTAAGCATTATCCTTAGATTAAGAAATAATGATAATAATAAGAAACAACACACTGTGGGGTAAGAGAGTGACTAACCAAAAGAGACATCTGTGGTGCCAGGGATATCTGTAACCATCCTGGGAAATTGTCACCAAGTTAATGATGGAATTGATAGTACAAAGAATACAGACAAATACTATAATCAGTTTGATTATATACAAACCAGTGAAGATGTTCCCTTAGATATGGATCACTAGGACTTGGAGCATCTGGGTCTGTCATGATCTAAAAATGTTCCATTTGATGATGTTGGGGGATAAGAATTGACATTAAAAACCAGGTGTTATAGTACTGATAGAGACATATATATATATATACGTTGAAACAAATAGCTAGGGTGAATGAGTAATTATTTTACCAAGGTATAAGCAGTTCTCATGTCATCACCACCAATCTCCACGCGTGGCTTGGCCATAATAGTAGAAGGCATTAACTCATGACCATTAGCAACTTCCTTGGTGGAATATGTCACATTCATTCTCACACTTGGGCTGAAAATGTCAACCACTTCTCCTATCACTCTTCCTACAGAAAGTGGTTCCATGACTCTAGACAAGAATTGGACAAAGAGAAGCGAAAGTGATGAAAAAATATGCTCTAAAACTTTGTGAAGGAGGGCACATGAGAAGTGAGATTTTGAAGGCATTTTATAGACGCCAAAAGGATTTTATGAAGGGAAATAAACCATTTACTTGGGTTGGATTAGAAGCATAAAGAGAGATTCCATATAAGCTTGTCTATTTTGGGACAAGACAAACTTTTTAAGTAAGCAATTTGGGTTCTTCAAAATTGTCTAGGGAAAACGCTAGAGAAGAATGATGAAATGCTAGAGTTGTTTATCCCAAGTTGATCACTCTGAAAAGCTTGATGTTGTATTGTGCATATATCAATTTTTATGTCTGATAAAAGGTAGAATAATCTACTATGATGTGTCCTTAACGTATTGGCTGAACCAGAATGAAGAATTTGTGCTATTTGTCCCAATACATTACAATATTATCTTTGGCGAATGAGAATTCAACTTTTTGACAAGGTGCTGAAAATTACATGCACATGATTTTTCATATCAATGAAAATGAAATCTTATCAGGTCTAGGATTTCTATTTTAAATTCAGCGGAGCAGCAAAATCTACTCAGAAATTTGTTCAGAAATAAAAAGGTCTAATTAATATACATTAAAACAAAGTCATTTTCATCGTCAAGATCCACTTCCCACTGAACAATTTCTTACAACTTTTAGACCACAACTGTTTGTTCTCTTATATTTTAAATAATACCTTATATATATACTTTTCCTACCACCATATTTTATTAGTATTTTAATATATAGACAGTAAAACGGTTGGTCCAGCAACACCCAATTTTTCAAGAGAAAATTTATGTTAGACTAATGCAAATTCAAATTTTAGGTTGGAATATGAATGTATTTGACATATACAAGTTTTTATGGAGAAGACAGTGATTTGAGTGGAAAAAAATGAATGGTGGAAGAATTTGATAGGCAAATAGATTATGTGAAGTTACATACAGAATTTTCAGACGAATGGGAATGGAAAGAGAAAGATCTGGAAAATACTCTGTGAAAAGTGTATGTGTTAGATGAGAACAGTCAAACACAGGAGGGGGAGAAAGTTTATAAGAAGGTGTGACTTACAAAAGCACTACCCACTGCATCAGTTTTTGTTTTTGTTGGAATAAAATAGTTATTCAAGATAATCTTATAGGCAAAGAGACACTCACTTACATAGTTATTCAAGATAATCCTATAGGCAAATCTCACCAATAATGTCTGGATTAATGTTACATTTTAATTTATTTATTTTTTTGTTTTTGATAAAAAAAATGTTACACTAATCTAATTTATATTTTAAAAGAGTCAAAATATTTTGGTTTGGCTTCACCTCATATCAATATAAAAGATATACACATATTATGTTAATTTTAAATTATTACTTTTTAAATAAAACAATAATTTTTAAATTTATGTTGATCAGATTACACACTACTTTAACCTAAAGTCATCTGACCATGTGTTAAACAGAATAGGTCAACATATAGACTTACTTATATTTAGGTCATTATTTTTTTTTTAATTTAACTTTACCTATTTTAAGGACCATTTGTATCAGTTCATCCCTATCAAACTTATTTTATCAACTCTATTTGTATATCCAACATTTAATATGCCAATTTATAAATAAGAACATCAAATAAAAATCAATTTTTAAAGACTAAAAATAATTAGTTGTTATAGTGACTAAGTTAGAAACTATTTTAGAGACTAACAAAATTTTGGTTTCTAAATTAGTTTTTTTAAATTGGTGTCTAATTAGCAACTAAAGTTTTTGCTACCAAATTTAGAATCTAAATAATTGGTAGCAAAAACGTTGGTTGCTAATTAAACATTAATTTAGAAACTATTTAATAATAATAAAAACTATAATTTTAGAAACCAATTTTTTTTTTCTCTAAAATGATATCTAATTCAATCATTATAACAACTTATTTTTTGTCACTAAATATTGATTTTTATTTTATGATTTTCTTGTAGTGATGTTACTTGTTAATATTGTATATTGGTATAATAATTTCGTATCGTCATGTAAATATATGAATAAGATGATTGTATATGGATACCATTTTTAAAAAGTAATGAAATTATTCTAAGAGAAAATTAAAATATTCACTAAATATTAAATATTAAGTGTTAAAATTTAGAACTCCAAATTCTAATGTAGATGATTTTGTAAGTGCACGTTGCTTTTGGCACCAAAATCACGTTTAGGTCATAATCGATTTTGGGTTTGGTAACTTGTTTCCATTTTCAAAATTTACTGCGTGGGGTTTGGTTGGACAAGAAAAGCATTAACGTTTTCCATACTCTAAAGCACGTAGCTCCACGCTGCCACTTGTGAAGACGCGAATTCAAGCACGCATCATCTAAAGTAGAATTGGTTTTGAAAAAAGATTGCAAAATATTATTTTCCTAACAAAAATGCTCTAAATTTAAGATTCTTTTTATTTTAAGAGAATTTCTTTTTCATAAATATAGAAAAGATAATATTATATATACTTTTACGTTACACTCCATCAACCACCACGTAAAAAAAAAAATGAGATAGTAATATTGTAAATAAAATTAGCTTATTTATGTCAAATCATATCATCTAACTATCTAACCTAAATTATGAATTTTATGTCGAGTTTTATAAATGTGATTCAACAAAAATCTTTAAAATTATATTGTGAGTCTTTTTTTTTTCATTTTTTCCTCGTATAAATGATTCTTACTATTTTTTTTCTAGTGACAATTGTAGTAAGTTTGTTTCTACCTTTATTGGTAATTCCAACTTTGTTTTTATTGGGTCTATGTGATTGCTTTGATATGATGGAGGTTTCTATTCGATTGAATTTGGTTAATGTTTTTCATTGAGGTTAGTTGTCTAAACCTCCCTCTATCCTTTGAAATTGATAGTGTGAAATTTTTCCATGGATAATTTACCTACAAATATGTGTTCATATGTAATAATTTATATGTAATGCTGACTTTACCAACAAATAAAGAATGTTGGATAATATTCGCGTGCAATGCAGAATTTACTTACATAAATAAAATTACTGTTTTCATAAAACTTCTAATGGTGATAGTTTTAAAACTGTTGAGAATTTTACAATACCATGTCTAGTTTGAGCTTCCTATGTCAGCCTCCCTTTCCATCTTTGCGTTGCATATCTACATAGTGAATTATTATTGAATATATTTGATGAACATGATTGGACTCACACACCAATTCGAATATGTGAAACTTGCTTTTATATATTGGTTTGTTATTCATGACCACGCATTAGGCCTTTGTAAAAATATCCACATCATCTACACTTTTTTATTATTAAATATTATTTGGTTTCTTTTGCTTCCAAATATTCTATATAATCGCAACCCACATACAATTTCATATTAGGCTTCCATTGGATTCAAGGTTGATAAGGGGAATTGTTGGAAGTGTTACATTACTCCATTATGTTGTGTTGTGTATATATTTTCCCAAGAATGACATTGAGCTCAGAAACAATGGGCTACCTTACACCTAAATAGAATGTGACTTGTTGTTTCTTCTGTTCAATTTCAGGCTCACAATGTGTTAGGTAAGTAAACTCCCATGCGAATTAATTTATGCTTTGTGGCCAATCATTATGGAAGACTCTCCACATTAAGAATAAGTTCGATGGCGTATCTTTGACTTTCTAGAATAAATTAAAACCCACCCGATTTTCTCCTTTGTGTGGCTATAAAAAAATTTTCATATGTTGATTTCACTATGTACACTTGTGTTCCACTAAAGGTCCAGATCAATAAATCTTGCCTTATCCTATTAGGTGGGTTTTCATTTGCAGTAAGAATGATACTTGGTTAGCTTCCCACTTGAACCATTCCACATGCCATGTGATATTCCATATCCAACTGTGATTATTCCACAATTTGAGCTCTTTCATTGTTGCATATTTCAATAAGACATTATTATACAACCTAGGGTATGTATATATGATCATCTTCACCTATTCACCTATATTTCTAAAATTTAATTATGGTGCCTCTTCCTAATTTGCACAATCTTTTTTGGTTTTACCAATTTACTTCCTCTCTTCCCCCACGTACCTCACTCAAGTCCCTCCACCTCCATGATTCATGTTTAGGCTTACCTCTCACATCCAAGCTCCTACAGAATCCATATTTAGAATATATTATATTTTTCCATAAACTATGTTCCTTTGTTTATAATCTTCACTTCCATTTAGTCAACAATGTCATACTAAATACCTTAATGTCTTTGAGGCCTAAGTCTCCCCCATCTTTTGATTTGCAAATTGTTTCCCATTTTACCCAAGCTATCTTTCTACCATCTCTTTCTCAATCCTAAAAGAATTCTCTTTGAATCTTCCTGGTCTACCCTATTTTTGCACTTTATAAAAGGATAAATAAAAAAAGGTACTACACTAATGAAATTTTTTATCAAGCAGAATCTTCTCACAAATGATAGATTAATACCTATCTATGTTATAGTTATCAACACCTAGCCCCTCAATTTTTCTTTTGGTGAAGTCTACTTTAAGCCCCAACACAAGCTCGCAACACCTAAGGATGCATTTTACTGTTAAAATATTGCAATTGTTTTCCTTACACAAAAATAATGTGATGCTCGCAAATTATAATATTTTACTTCAAACTCCCTATTCCCCCACCTTTACTCCTTTTCTTGTTATATGTCTTGTTAATCCTATCAAACTTTCAGCTACAATGAGATATAGGAATGGAGCAAGTTGATCATCCCATCTTAACCCTTTCTAACTCCCACATCTCTCAAAACAAAGCAAGAACAAGTGTTTATAAGTGCCTTTGTTTCCTTGTTTTATGCATGGTCGTGTGAGGCTTATGAGTGGGTTGTGTGTTGACCTTATTGGCCTCCTCAATTACGATTTTGACTTCTCTAATGAGGAAGGTTGAATGTTGACTTGCAAATTAGGGTTTTGACCTCCAAGTCAAACCCTAATTAGGTCCAATGTAGCTCACTTATGGTCACACTTTTTACATAAGAAAATTAGTAATCCTATATAAAATGTTCTACTTCTATTTGCATTTTTACTAGGAAAAGGAGTTGCACTATCCTTTTAAAGCACTCATATACCTCATAAAGATATAAAAATGCCTTTGCATCTTACTCAAACTAACTTGTTTCTAAGCATATCTTCGAGTGACCATTTAACGATTGAATTGAAAAGGCCTGAGAGTCACTCACTTTGTTAGATGTTTGTTTTTCCTTACCCTCATGTTGTACTCTCCTATCAATAAGACTTAATTATACCTCAGGTAACCTACCTTAATGAACCTTAATTTGCTTGTGATAAAATGTTCCTTTAGCATGACCGACTTTGTATCTTCATTCAACCTCCCGACGGAACTTTTCTTTAGTCATTTATTCCCCACCAACTCCACTTAAAGCTTCCTTCCATTCCATCTATCAATTTTATTGTCCTTATCTTGCGGCATCCACTATGGCTTGTGCATACATTTGTTGTTGTCTCCTCTTCACCCACACTGTTTTGTTTCTTTTTTGTACTTGGACCTTCTTGCTTTCATAGTTTTTACTTTGATCCTCATACTTCATGTACATTGGTCTATTAACGTGCAACCTCATATTTCTAATCTAGATTGCATTCAACCTTCTCATTAAGTCAGCTTCATTGTAGATCTTTGCAAATCTAACAAAATCAAAATGTTTCCTCTCCCACTAAGTTTACCTAAAAAAATCTTCCCCACCTTTGAAAATTTTTCCACATGTCTAGTTACTTGTTTTTAATTTGAAAGTGTGTGAAAATTAATTTTGTCCCTTGCCTTCGTCTTGTTTCCCGCGTCCATGCCACCTTCGTTTTTTGGTGTTCCATTGTTTACAAAGATGTTAACAAGACTAAAATTTTATATCATAATCAATCCTAATGCCAACGTACTCACTTAAAAAGATTACAAAACATATGAAAGTATGGTGTTCGGAAATTATGTCTCCCTTGCATAATATGACAGTTATATACAAATCATCAACATGAAAAAAAGAAACAATTGTTTTTGCCCTTGCAATTTTGTTTCTTGTACTCTCATTTCATGCTTAAGTAATATTCATGTCAAGCTTTCATTTCATGCTTAAGCAATATGCTTGCTAGTTAGTGAAGAAACTTTTTTCCTATGTGAACATGGAACATTTAAAAAAAAGATAATATTGTATGGAGTTTTTTTTGTTTTTATTATTATTATATATATATATATACAAAAAATTTTTTGAATATTATCAAAAGCATAAAACTAAGCCAAAAGATAAATCTTATTATTCTAGTAATGTTTAATAGTCTTATATCACTTAGATATTGAGACTAAGCGTAATTTAAATACACCTTAATTCCTTAGTCGTCTAAGGCTTCTTTAAAAAAAATGTGACAAAAGTGAGTTCCAAAGCGGATAATACCTTAGTTATTAACATAACGATGTTATCTCAATGTACTTGAGGTCAGAACATTGACATTGTCTATAAAATGAAAAAGTGGTTCCAAAGACAAATCATCATTTCCCTTATACATTGACTGAGGGACTTATTCCGGTACATTCGATAGTCTCACATTACTTATGAGTTGAGGTCAAAAACCTTTTAAATACACATTTTTAATCTGATGATGAACTCTTAAAAATAAAATCATAATAAAACTCTTAATTATAAAACAAACATTATTTCAGATATAATAATTAACCCTAACATAATATTATCTGAAATAAGAATTAAATTTGGAACACTTATCTAAGATATAAAAGACAAACTAATAACTCTTAACACTTTCCCTTAAATTGGATACGTATTAAATTCATCTAGCATATGCAAGTTATTCACTATGGAATCCCACTTTCTTTCAATTGTGGAACTCTAGAAACTTTATCTACAATGAATGGAACCAAGCTTTGTCTTCCCACGTAGAACTATCATCATGGATCGTACACGTACTCACTTGCCATAATTTTCTCCTACGAGTGTACTAGGTATTCATGACCTAAGTAAAATTGTGATGAAGACATTTGATAATCACTTCTACGATTTTTCTCAAAATTGAAGGCTTAAATCATAGGTGTATGAAAACACTATATTTAACTTCATCCTAAAATCTAATTTCTAAAATAAACATTATTATTATTCATTTATACTACTTTGCAAATATCAATGAGACCTTCGACAAAATCCACAAAACATATTTATATTCTTTGTTTCACAATCATATGTATTATTATTAATATAGGGCATTGCCAATGAAACTTTTAAGATTATCATCACAATAAAATACTATAGATGCTAATTATCAGTGTGCAAGCTTTGGAATCAAGTCAATCATCAAAATTCTAGTGTCATAACAATTGATGAATAGAAATGTGAATTTTATGTTTGGTGAATGGACATATCAATTGTTCCTGTAGAATCAATTTCTCCTAGATTCATGTCTCACACAGGTGGCCGGTTCAGGTTAAAAGAGATGGTTAAGATTCAATAATGAACCCTTTTCAACAAAATTAACTATTTTTTTTGCTATTATATATTCTACGAATTTTGAAGAGTAAGAGGGAACAAATTAATGATCATTTCATTCAAGTGGTATATGTAAAGGTGATTAATAATGATTTTGTATATATTGTATTGATTTTTTTTGTTAAAAAATAATTTAAAATTATAAATTTTAACAAAAATGTGTGTAAGTAATTTTAATAGAAAGGTAAGTATCTTAAATTTAGAAAGAAAAATTATACAGTTAAAAATCAGAAATTTGAAAAATTTATAAACTATATTTGAGGCAAACTAATTAATACAAAGATTATAAGTAAATAAAACTATCATTTGAGAGGAACAATCCTTAACAAAAATTAAACAATTTTAAACTTATAATTAATTTGATAGTTTTTAAAATATAAAAAGGGTTGATAAGTGATAGTAAAAAGTCACATAATAAAGAAAGTAAGAACGTCTACAACAACACAATATAAGTAAAAAATTTTAAAAACCAAAATAATTAGTTACTATATTGGTTAAATTAGAGACTATTGTATAAACTAAAAAAATTTATTGATATATAAAGTAGTTTCTATCAATAGTAAAAATTTATAAAGTAATTTCTAAATTAGTATCTAACCATTAGTTAGTAAGGTTTTAGCTACTAACTATCTTAAATTTTATAGTAATAATAAAACCTTGATAGAAATTTAAAAATTATTTATTAATAATAGAATTTACATTTGATACCAATAATTTTTTAGTTTCTAAAACAGTCTCTAAACTATTATCTAATTTAGTCAATATAGTGACTAATTATTTTTTTATCCGAATTTGGTTGTTATTTAATAATTGTCTTGTAATGTACAATTCAAATAAACTATAAATATATTTTAATATTTAACACTAGAAGAAAATAATTGAATAGAGACTAGTTTTAGAAAAAAAAAATAATTAGTCATTATATTAACTAAATTAGATACTATTTTAAAAATTAAAAAATTTATTTAGTATATGATACAATTTTATTATTAATAAATAGTTATTAGCTATCAAAATTTTAATTATAAGAGTAATATTTAATTTAGTTAATGTAGTGACTAATTATATTTTATTTTTAAAATTTATTTTTATTTAATGATTTTTTTATAGTATAATTTATATATTTAATATTTTTAAATTCTAAAATTAGTGATTTATTTGAATAATTTTGCTCTAGTTATTCACTACTTCGATTATACATTATCCATATTTATTGAATAAAATAAAAATAGAGAAATGAACGATGATAGTAAATCGGAGAGACGTGTAAGAATAATTTGAAGTGCAAGTAGTATTATTGTATGAAATTATAGAACTTTATTTCCATAATCAGAGATGCTATTTCCATGACTATTGTATCAGTTGTCAGAAGAAGAAAAAAACTTTATCAATAATTATTGGGTTCATGTATATATTCTTTTCCCCACTTCATCAGAAACTAGCAGAAGATCACGCAAAGAAAAAGAAAACGAATAAGGACAAACGAACACACCAAGAAAAATTCATCAACCACCACTAATAATTTATCATATGAAAAAAAAAACATGTTTTCAATCTCCATATTCTTTTTATCAAATTTGATTTTGTTCTATATATTTTTAAATTGATAAATATAATCTTCTAATTTAGAAAATATATTAACTTAATTTTTTAATTTTATAACGGTAAAAACATAATTTTAGAAACTAAATTCATCAATTTAAAAATGAAAATCAAAATTATTACAAAAAACATTATTATTTTCTTCCTCATACAACATATAGAAGAACACGTATCTATCTATATAGTTCATTAAAGTACTTTCATCCATCACATCAATTTTATGGTAATATCAGTCTGAATATATTTTGTATTTTTTCTTCCATTGTTAATATGTTGACAAGTGTGTTTATTAATTATTCTTATGCCTATATTAATTAAGCTTTTTTTTTCCAAACAATTATGTACGGATGAAACAATTATTTATATTTTTTAAGCTTTTAAGAATTGTTTTAAAATAAATAGCCATTTCTGGAAAAAAAAATGATTTTTTTCCTGAAATACTCAAATTGGTATGCAAAAAATTGAAATAATATAAAGATATGTTTAAGTTTTAAATAATTATTTGGTTATTTCTTTTAAAGAACTTTTAAAAATCAATTTAGAACCAATGTTTTCTAAACCTGAAATAGTTTGTAAAGCATAGATCGAAATAATTTTAAAAAATAGGTTTAATAACTCATTTAATATCTATAGTTATATTAACTTTGTTTTTTTATATATTTTAAAACTGTTCACTTTAGTCTATGTAATACAATTTTAATCTTGTTTTTATTTCCTGTTCATATTATTTGTAATCTCTTTTAATCTCTAGCATGTAAATAAAGTAATAAAGAATAAAAGTAATATATATAAGAATAAACAATTTCTAAATGTAGAAACTAAAAAGGTAAAAACTAAAAAGGTAAAGTTTGTTCAAATATAAAAGATTAAATAAGTAATTTGTATATAATTTATATTTTAATGGGTCAAGCTAAATGAATTAACTCTCTTTACTTTATTATTATAAAAATATTATTAAATAAAAAATAATTTTAAAAAATAACTCATTATTATATTAACTAAATTAGATATTATTTTACAAATTATTTTAGAATAATTTTTATTATTAACAAATAATTTTTAAATTAATATCTAATAGTTATAATATTTTAGCAACTAATATTAGATGTATAGACTTAAATGTATGCATAAATATACAATTAAATATAATTATAATTAAAAAATATAAATTAAACAGACATATTTTTTTAACTATGCTAACCCCTGTCGCAAGGTGATTGGATTATGATGACTTTGCAATAAGTGCAAACTACTTTTTTTTTATAAAAACTTTCATGTTAGGCATTACTATGCAATTTGACATCTCAGCTAGACTGATATCTCAAGTAACAATAATCATATGTCATCACATGAAAAAAGTATTATTATTAAAAAAAATACAAAATTATCGAAGGACTAGACCAAAACCTATATGTTAACAAAAATGATACATAGGTAGATTATACTTATTCATAAAGAATTCTAGGAACAAACTATATGAAAGCTTATTATACCAATGAAATGATTCTCTATGAATAAATCTTAAATTAGTCAACTTATCAACACACACATTCCCTTCACGAAAAATATGAGTAAACTTGATTCTCCCACAGTAATTAAAACAAGTATTCCATCGATAATGAAGCATCCACATAACATTAGTCCTAGCAGTAAACGCAACACAAACCAAGGCAAAATCGCATTCAAGCCAGACATTAGTAAGCGTCATCTTTTCAGCTTCCTCCATAGCATGTATAACTCCATAAAACTCAGCAACCATAATAGTCTGAACTTCAAGAAATGCAGAGAAAGCACCAATAAATTTCCTCTTACTCCCACAGAAAATACCTCCACAAGTAGCAAGACTAGGATACTCTTAGTAGCCCCATCAGTGTATTTTAACACAACCTGGTGAAGGAAACTCCCATCTAATTTCGTAACAACATATTTTCAAGAATTTAAACAATTACTCCTGGGGAGTAAGATAATTTAGTCCTTCCAATCATTGTTGTATAAGTTAATTTTAGAATTATTATTTCTTATGTCATAATTATATACAAATAACTATCTAATATATTAGATCCAACTTTAACAAACTTTTTGTTCGGTTTTGATTTTGTATTTAAACATCTAAGCGTAAAACATAACTTTATGTATAGCAAATCATGTCAAACACAACAATGTCTAGTTTATCCTAACACAACATTGTTTATATGTGCTTTATTTGACAGTTGCAATTGTTGTATGTAGGTTCTTCATTTGATAAGTTTTTACTTGAATAGGCACAAATGAGTATACTTTAACAAGATTTTGCTTGGACAATGAGTATATTTTGTCTGACAGGTGCGAGCTTTAAGCATTTCAGAGAATATACATGTCAAACTAATAAATACTTAGTTTAGGCTTGTAGAGAATGTACACTCCTTCATTCTTTCAAGAGAATCTCACAATGTTTTGCAAACATCAAAATGTCTTGAAGAATGTGCTTAAAGCTACTCCTCGCAAATATATTTTTCTAGAAAAGTTGGGATGCTAGTGATGTGGAGTCAGCCTGCTGTATCAAACCCTCTATTTTGCTCAAAAGGTGGAAGAAAGCTACCTGCCTAGGCCCATGAAGCTCTATTGTGTTCCGAAGGTGTTGTCAAGGAAGACACACATTTAAAGTTAAGTTAACATTGGTTGATGTGTTTCGCAACTTCAAAACATGCTCATATGCCAGAAGAAGTAGTAGTAGAAGAAAACCCTAACATCGAATATAAAGATTTTACAACAAATTTTCTCTTTTCAAGCTCTATATAAAGAAGATGTTTGTGAATAAGGAAGATTGGAAAAACTCTTGCAACATGTGTTGAGACACTAAATAGTCTAAGATCTCACTAGACGATCTTATGTATATAAGTAGTCTATGAGATTTTGATGATAAGAAAAACTATATGATATGAAGTGTTTACTAACGAAGTATTTCATGTTCAAAAGTAAGAAACAAAAGTAAGCGTTATTTTTTTTTTTTGTTCAATGCATTAAACAATCTTACTATCTTTAACACGTTCAACGTCTATCGATCTAAGCCTATCAGCTTAAAGCATAAGATGCAAAATATTAATCAGATTGGAAGTTTTCTTTTTGAGCATTTATTGCAATAAAGATGAAGATATGTTTTAAGAAGATGTTGAAACAAAGCTTACGATTAACAATCATCTTTAGAAGCCTATATAAAGAGAACAAAAATAATGTTGAAGATACACAAGCCACATACAACATTTTTTCACAAAATAGTAATTGTTTATATCTGCTAAGTAAAACATCTAGTGTTTTGGGTAGTGAGAAAATATCTGTAACTTTTCAGTGTGCAAAGTCTTACCCCTGTGAGCTTTAAGTGTGCTCTCTTTAAGAGTGTTTCTTTGTTATCTTCAGTGGTCTTGATCTCAAAGGGAGATTGAGACAAGTTAAACCAGGAGTGGTTTGTGTAACCATTTATAACTTGTTGAGATTGGTGTATTCGTGTTAACTGGAAATGTTGATATACTCACGGTAATAAATTATTTTTACTAATAGAACCTCTTAAATCATCTGCTTAAGGAAGAATTGGACATAACCCATGTTTTTGGGGTGAACCAATTTAAATCTTTGTTGTGTTGTTTGCTTTGTTTGTGCTTGACGGTGTAGTCTAATTTGCTGAAAAAGAGAGTCGATAGGCTCCACTCAACCCACATATAGAGCCAATTGTTCCAACAACAAGAACGTGCACAAACTCTTGTTTTCTTAAGTAAAATTTAGCTTTGTAGTTATGAGGAATAATATTGTTTGTATTTATAATTGTCTAGAAGATTGTGTTTTATCTCATATTTATCGTAAGACGTTATGCTCTTTCTAGTGAGCAACCCTATGATCTATTAGATCACTTTCTTAACCTTTATATATTAACTAAGACTGACTGCATTCTGAATACTACTTAGGATTTTAGCCAAAAGTGATTGTATTTCAAATTATACTTAGCATTCTAGCTAGGAGTGGGTATGTGTGCAAATAATACTTATGTTGTTTTAGCCAAGAGTGGTTAAGGTCCAAACAATACTTGTTTGCTTAGTTGAACTTGACTGTGTTAATCAAGAACTGAATGTGTAGTATGCGTTATCCAGTGAACTAGTATAAAAATATCTTGTATAAACCTCTCTTAACTCTTATATTTTCATATTCATGTTATTAATCTGCAACTAACCTCAGAATGAGAATTTTGAGAAAAACATGTTTTGAGAAGCCTTTTTGAAAGTGTTTCTATCAAACTTGAAGTTGTGTCTAACGTTCTTCATTAAACACTATTATTAAGAATACTTGATAGATCATTTGTAAAAGTATAAACTTTTGTCTATTAGCACCTTTCAGACAAAGTTTTGTGATTTTGTTTTGTTGAAAAGTCTTAAAACATAATTCAACCTCACTTCCTATGTTTTGACCTATTTTCACATAATCAAAATCAATATACATCATTAAAGTAAATCATAGCACAAAGAATAATTGGAGAATATACATAGTTGTAACAAATGTGAAAAGGAGAGAAGATGAACTACCTGGTGGTGGGAGACCTTCTTAACACGTGGCAGCAACGAGGCAACTGGTGACTATTTTATGGCAAGTGTACTGCGTCAAAAGTAATAATTTGTCCCTTAGGAAGAATATCAAACCCACAAGTAACAATTGAATTATCAAGTACAAGATTCATTCACTAAATAGAAATTTTTTTTTGGAAGTTTGTTATGATTGCAAAAATTGTAAAGAAAGAAAGTTAAAGAGTTTGTTGGTTCAATTGGGAAAATTGGGATTGGAATTCATCCTCCTTACTCTTTTGTATTTTAAGAAGCATAGTAATATTCTATCATCTGATTGATGTTGATGCTCATATAAAATTCATTTATATCGATTCCTTGCATATAAAATTATTAAAAGGGTCTCCTAAATATTGATTCCCCGCATATTTATAAAAACATTTTATCATTATGATTAGATGTTAATAGCAATTAACATTTCAAATCTATTCCTAGCATTCAAATATGTTAAGCATTATCATTTGGGTCAGAAACTTAGAGATACTTTTCAGTCAAATCTAAGGATCTAGATCATGATAAACAAGCATTACAAATAAAATGACAATATCAATCATCAATCAAGAACAAAATATTATATTTAAATATCACCCAAATACATAAGAGTTTGAACATATTACTCCCAATCCAAATGGTAGAATTAGCCACTCATGTTGGCCATTACAAGCATGGAATGCAAGAAAAGAAGATCCAAAATGTTTCTCCTTAACGGTTGCCTCCTTTAGGGTTTTCTAACACCTTCTATTCTCCCAAATGATGGCTAGGGTAGTGTCTGACGCCTCATATTTAACTTAGTTGAGCTTGGATAAGTGACTTTTGACTTCGGCGTGATTGGGCTCGCTTGGGCGAGTTGGATGAAAACAGGCCCAACGTCTTTGAAGTGATCTCGCTTGGGCGAGATCCTTTGGGAGCTTCTGGCTTAGGTGAGTTTGGGCAAGTGTTTGGAGTGTTTCGACTTTCACTTTTTATCTTGTATATTCTCCTTTTGCCATTTCATCTCCATTCTTCCCTATAATCCTAAAATTAACACAAATTTGAGAATAAATCGTTCTTATTCATATTATAATAACAAATTATGTAAAAAGATTTAAATTCTTAAATTAGGGGTTATATTATAGTTATTTTATCAATTAATATCCATATAAGTGTTTGTATTTTAATATGAAACATTGTTGAATGACACTGACCAACAACATAAAAGCCAATTCATGACAACTTTAGGATGGCGCAAGGGGGTAACACCAATAAAAAAAGAAACATAACAAGGAGAGAAGTTGTTCACGAAGACTAGTGTGACTAAGGATGATATGAGGAAAATGCATGTGCAACATAGTGTAGGGTGGGGTCGGTGAAAGTGGCTAGCAACAATGATGATAACGATGTTGAGTTGGGTGCAACACTGATGATGCGAAATAGAAATAAAGAAGATGTCGAATTAACAACAACACGAGAGACTATGTTATAAAATAAAGTATATTTTTTAAGTCGATTATGCTAGGAATTGACGTAAAGAGGTCACTTTTACGTCAGATGCAATACCAATGGACATAAAAGTGACTTCTTACATTGGTTCATAGTATAACTAACATAAAAAATCTATATTTATTTACAAAAAATTTATTACACAATTTTTTCTCATTTTTTTAATCAACATTGAAATTATAAAATAAATGAGCTTTTCTGTATTAGTAAATAAAAGTTTTTTTTTAAATCTTAATCTCAAAATTAAAGAAGAGAGTTCTAAAAAAATAAAGTGGGAAAAGTGTATAAAAATACATAATATTTTAGATACATTGAATATAATAATATAAATGAATTTTAAATTAACATTAACACGAAGACTAATTTATAACTTAATAATCATTTCATATTTAATATAAACATTATTTCATCATTTATAACATTTAATGTCATTCAACCCAATATAGATAAAAAAAATATAATAATTTGATGAAATATAATCAAATTTTAGCATTTAGAAACATTTAAAAATAAGTTTATTTAAGTTTATAAAACATTGTCTTACCCAACCAACACTTGACTCATCCAAAGAATTAAACATGTGCTATAATTCACCCAGACAGAATTTTGCTTGCCAAGCCAAAGACATCAACACAATCAACAACTTTTAGTCAACTAGCGAGCAAAATATTTGCCCAACAACTACACCACTAAGAGTTTTTCCATAAAATATCTCTAGTCTAGCGAGAATTGACTAGCTTTAGAAAACAAAGTTGTTGAATTTTCAATTAAATCAATTTCACTCAACAAGAGCTTTGCTCACTCAATGACTTTGCATAATTTAGAACTTCTACAGAATATAACAATTGAACCAATTTGTTCAAACTGAGTTTTTTCTTTTGTTCTTATGTCCATCATGGACTATTTTGCTCCAAAATAATAACAACTTGAACCAATTTGACTCAATTGAAATATTCTAACTTTTCACTACTCATTATACAATAAATCTCTAGCTCAAACACTATCCTTCACTAAATTAACTTATCATAAAGAGTATTAAATACAAAATATTCTTAAACAAACATATATTAACTAAAACTCAAATAACATTCATTTTCAAACATTCAAAGAAAACACTTTCTTTGCATAGAACTTAAACTATCGTGACCACGTCACTTTCACATAAATAACTTCCCTTACCTTAAAGTCCTATAAAAATAACATAAATAGTTTCTCTTACTTGAAATTTCTTTATTTCAAGAAAAAATCCTCCTCAAGCAAGAGAACAACTCAAAATCTAGAGACATAAAGCAAAGTATCCAACATAACCACATTTTAGTATGAGGTTAGCCAAGTTGAGATGACCACTTTTCTCAACAAAATCCCACCAAGTTTATGATAAAATCATAAAGAAATGAAGATAGTAGATAATCTTTGGGGTAAACAAGAAATTACTCTATTTGAAAATCTGATCAAGTAAAAATAATTCCTGACTCTTCAACTAGTGTAAGATGTGGTCAAATTTTAAAATAAACGAGGTATGGAAGGAAAAAATTAAAGAGAAGATGGACAAAGAAAAGAACAAAGAAGGTGTGTGTGTGAGAGAGGAGGTTACAATATAAATTATTTCTCTATTTTGATTTGTTGTGTGACCTTCTCCATGAGTTGCATTATGAATAAAGATTAGGTTTTGTTAACAAGTACACAAATTAAAAAATAAATAAAGTTTAATAAAAAAATAATACAAGAGGTATTAAGAAATTATATATGTATTCTTACACACTTTAATAAATAAAATCCTTTTCCTTATTTATATGCTACTTCTTAACATTTGTCATAAAGATAATTAGGTGAATATGAAATAATGGTATACCTTAAACGAATAAGATGAAAAAAAAAAAAAAAAAAAATTTAATCAAGAATTTTTTTTTTTAATATTAATTAAAATTAAAATAAAAAATTAATAAAATATAAT
>Ga0123342_1001968_pt1 | contig 34467 bp, 17 predicted proteins | sample Turbeawhitnodule_FD_89960 | JGI IMG/M metagenome (GOLD analysis project Ga0123342, IMG submission 89960) | Root nodule microbial communities of legume samples collected from Mexico - Turtle bean Mexico white nodule | ecosystem: Host-associated > Plants > Roots > Nodule | place: Mexico: Nepantla... | reverse complement strand
TATATATATATATATATATATATATATATATATATATATTTTTTTGCGTTTTTATTAATTTATATGAATGCTAGTCAGAAAACTATTGGTAGGAATATATTGCACATTATTTATGTTTTCTCTGAAATATGATGCAGAGCAACCCAGGCTGGGGATTTGACAAGAAATGCCATTTCATGGATAAGCTGGTTTGGGAAGTGTCTCAGCATTACAAGTAACTTACTTTGTCTTTCAAGCTTAAACATGGTGGGTTTTGTGGAATACGATATCCACTGTAATGTGGACTAGTCATCTGGGCTGCTTGCATTTCAAATTTTGTTAACTTCAGCTTTGATTAAAAAAGCTGCTATAACTCTTGTTACATTTCTCTCGTACTTTGTAATAAATGAATTATCATTTTAATTAGACTTTCAAAAAGTGATGAAATATGTCGGATCATAACATTGATGATTGGGAAATAGTTGTTACAATTTAATAGTTTTACAATTAGTTTTGTGTATGTATGTCTTTTATCATAATTTTAATTGTTTTATGAAATAATGATTTATTACTGTGTGTGTTTTGCACATCCATAATATATATACACATACATGGAGAAATATTTTTTTCATTTTATGTAAATATGGATCATAATGTTAAGAAAAAATAAAAGAAAGTTAGTAGTTATATTATATGATTAGTACTTAGAAATGCTTAAATTTATGTTTTAATTTCATCATTCAAATAAGATTTAATGATTTGTATGTATTGTTTTTTTCAAAGTATCGAAGGACATTTGAATTGTTTGTGAACAAATAAAACCACAAAACAAAACTAAGTAGGTACTGTTTGCTGTATACTATTTCCCTATTAGTACAAGTTTTGTTTGGTATAATAATTAATAAAAGTTCCAAACACGATGGTCACACTAGGTTTGAGATTCAATAAGTGGAATCTTCTTCTGAAATTGAGTAATAGGTTTCTTTTTATACAAAATGTTTCCTTTAAATTTTTGTTTGTCACATGTAAAAGTTGTAGAAATTCGATAAACAAACTTTCAATTTTAAATATTATACAAAAAAATTATTCAGGGAAAATGAAAAAGAGGTGAAAAATTCACCTTAGAAAAAAAAATAAAGAAAGAAAAAGACTGATAGATTTGTGTTTGACTTATGTCTTGTGTCGGAAGTATGTTGGCAATTGATTTTTTTCAAAGAGACAGTGAAAATAAAGTATGTATACGCATAATTTATAGTTGAAATTCTGAATATTAGAAAAAAATGTATGAAAAGCACGAAAATAAATTTGACAAGGAAAAATTGCTTAATTAGAAAAAAAAATAGCATCGGTAAAAAAAATTATTTTATTTACACTTCCATAAAAACTGAGTAAAAAATAAATAAAAGATGCTAATGACTATTTTTTTTATCTTTCCAATTAATCATTTTTAAAGAAAAAAAAAACAGTATAGGATGAATGAATATTTATAGTGGGATTGATCAAATTGGGTTTCGTTTCACAAATACATGAATATTAGTGGTTCAAACAATTTTTTTATATGATTATAAAAAGAAGATTGACAGGGAATACTTTATAATTTTTTTTACCAAATTTGAATGGTAAAATAATAGTGACGATTGATCAGTGATCGATATACTGACTTAAACTACATTAAAATATAATAATGATATCGCTATTTATAACTGTTATATATATATATATTTGTTATAATTTTATATCATAATTATTATTTTTATTTTGCCAACTGATATTTGATTATATAATAAAAATATAAACATATATTTGCGATAGTGTTTACCTTTTTACCAGCTACTATAATATATATTCAAGGAAAATTATTATAAAGTAATAAAAAAATCATCATAAATTTTACTATCATCATTATAACAGAAATCCATGATTTTTTTTAAGATGTTAGATTTTTTCTATTTTCTTCAAGAAGTACCTTGTTAAGGTAAAAACCTCTGAAAATTGAACACAAGTGACAAAAGATAAAATACAATAATAAAAAACACTAAAAAACCAGGTAAGTCAATAAATCTGAAAGTACCTTGTAGAAATGTTATATAACCTTTATTTTGTAGTGTTGGGTTTGGTTAGGGGAGAAAAAGAAGGCTTATTTGGATGAATTTAATAGAATACGAAAATTCAAGAATTTGTGGGAAATTTATATCTCAACGTAAACAAAAGGTCTGTGAATAACAAGAGAAAAAAAAGAGACCAATGGATGAAGAGGTTGTCATAATTGTGACTTGTCATTTTCAATAAAATTAGAATATATTATTATAGTATATGTAATATAGTTTTGTTATGTTTGATTCTTTGTTTAAAGAATAATAAAATATTATAAATCTCTTAAACAATATTATGATAATTAAAGAAAAACATTAAACAAAAAAAAGAGGGAAAAGGGTAGGGGAGGAAAGAAAAGAAGGAGTTGAGAAGGGTGAAAGGGGGGAGAGAGAGAGAGAGAGAAAGAGAAGAAGTGACAAGAGTGGAGTGTGCGTGAGAGAGTGACTGCAAACCGCTCCACCCTTGTTTCTTCTCAGATCTTCCATGGAACAGGTTTGGGGTTAAGCAATGCATCGATTTTCCATTCTTCACTTTCCGCTCACAATTGTTGCGTTAATTTCGGTTTTCATTTTGCAGTACGAGAAGGTGGAGAAGATAGGCGAGGGTACATACGGCGTCGTTTACAAGGCTCGCGACCGCGTCACCAATGAGACCATCGCCCTCAAGAAGATTCGCCTCGAGCAGGAGGACGAGGGGGTTCCCAGCACCGCCATTCGCGAGATTTCGCTCCTCAAAGAGATGCAGCATAGGAACATTGTTAGGTATTCGTCGTTTCCTTTGCTTTTTTGTTCCAATGCAATGTCTCCTTATCGATGCTCGAATTGGAGGGTTTATAGTGCTGTTGCCGCGTGCTATTTGTTGTTAATTTTTGTTTCTGCTTTGCCTCGGAGTTTTTAGCTTCTGAAGGGTAATCAGTGAAGGAGGTGCTTTCATTTTGTTGCTTGGAGGTGTACTGTGTAGGGTTTGGATTAGTTGAACAATTGATAACCCGTTTTTGATACTTTAGTTCCATTCAGTTGTTGTTTATGTTAGGTGAACTGGTTGTGGTGTTTAATTTTTACAATCTTGTCAACATTTTAATTTTTACTCCTGCTTTTGGTCTAGCTCAATTCCAACAATGTTTGTACAGCTTTGTGTGTCCTGGCAGCTCTGAAAAACGTCTATTTTAATGTTGCTGTGTTATGTGCTATTCTTAATCTCATTCTTCCTTTTAGTCATTTCGTTATTGAGTTGTGCTCTGTGGTTGCGTGGATGACAGGTTGCAGGATGTAGTGCACAGTGAGAAGCGATTGTATCTGGTTTTTGAGTATCTGGACTTGGATCTAAAGAAGCACATGGATTCATCTCCAGAGTTTGTGAAAGATCCACGGCAAGTAAAAGTGAGTGGCACATGTGGTTTTCTTTTCTCGGATTATATATTTCGGTAACTTGAGTTATAATTGTGGGAGTTAGCAAGGGATCTAATCTGGCAAGCACATATATGGGTTTCTTATTATCTGGCTTGCCCTTCCTAAACCAAATGAAGACAATATGAGGGTTATTGATGATCAATAACCTTGTGGTTGGCTACTTAATTTGAGCTTTTCAAATCAAATGCAGATATATACATATTGTGAGTCTAATAGTTTTTGTGATGAGTGGAAGAGTTTTGTAGAATATCTTTCATTACTTGATTGGTATTATGTTGTCCTTCAAAGTTTCCTATTTCAGAAAATGAATGTTCAGTTGATTAAGTTTTTCCTTTAGGATTTTGGTTGGACCTGTCCACTAACTAGTTGCTCAAAATTATAATGTTATCTTGAGTAGTTGGTTTAAAGAAAGCTTTACTGTGTTGGTTCAGGTTAATTCTGCTTGGAAATTAAGATTCTGTGCTGAGATGCAGCTATCATGTATTTCATTGGTTTTGGCTTCCTTGTTGTCTGTCTGACAGCCTGCCTATTATCCTATTGTGATTATTTATTCAGTTAAGATGCCATGTATGATGTTCCCATTACCTTCCCTTTTCATTGTTTGTAGGTTAGATTATGGTTAAATGTTTCCAACTTAACATCCACCGAAAATGTAAAATCTATTTTGTCATGGATTCTATTAGGTGATGCTAATTTTGGTGAAAATACCAGTTTGGATTTGGAATTTGAATTCTTTAATGATCGTTTCTGTAGATGTTCCTTTATCAAATTCTCTGTGGCATTGCTTACTGCCATTCACACAGAGTTCTTCATCGAGACTTGAAACCACAGAATTTGTTGATAGATCGCCGTACAAATTCCTTAAAGCTTGCTGATTTTGGATTGGCTAGGGCATTTGGCATTCCTGTCAGGACATTTACTCATGAGGTTTGTGTGCTACCTTTGTGCTTCTTGTCAGCCATGGAGATAATAAAAAATTAAATGAATGGGTTTCGCATGAGAAAATAACATGACCATATACCGTGTTCTAAAGTTGCATCTTTTGGAACTCTGAACGTTGTTGGAAATCTTATTTCCTTGTAATGCTAAAGCTACATGACTTATCTTCAAGACTATATTTGGTAGTTTGATATTTCTGCTCCTGAGCTAAAAATCAATATTTCAGCCTTGTTGTGTTACTGGGGGTTGATGTTGTTTGTGTTGTCTACTATATATTATGCAAGATTGTGTACAAGGGTGGTCAGTAATCCATGTAGTTGACCCCATTTAGTGGGAATAAGACTGTTATTGTTTTTCTTTCCTTTAATATATTTTTTAATTGAATGGTTCTTTTGAGACCTTACTTGAATATAACCATGGGATGATTCTCTACATAAATTTGATTTTCCTCAATTTTTGAAATTTAGCATTTTGTAAATTGCTTGTCTTTGAGAATACTGAAAGTTCATCTGTCAATGGTAGCTTTTTTGCTATCCTGAAAGATCATTGGTCACTTTCAAACAATCCACTAAATTGGTATTCATAGATAGCTTCTGTTCACTTTATGTTAATTTGATAATTTCCATACATTGAACTTGTATATATAACAATTTTCACTATAATAAGTAATCAAGAATGTTAGTGTGATTGCTCTCTGTTTTTTGTTTACTCTTTTAATATACCAGCAACATTATATAATTATCCATTGAGGGTTTTCTCAATGGGTAGAATCAAACTGCTTCACCTGAAAGGACTCAGTTCGATTCCAGCCAAAGTTTTTGTGTCATGCCTTGACCCGTCCCCTAAACTTTTCTTAATTGAATACTAATGTATTTATTTTATTTTTTAATTAAAATTATTTAATAGAAGATTATGTGTATGAATCAATTTTGTGGAAAGGTATTATTGCAGTAGTCCATTTTACGAGCTTTAGAATAAATCATATTTATTCCCAAACTGTATCTATAGTTTTTGTAATTGTTTGTAGGTGGTGACATTATGGTACAGAGCTCCAGAAATATTGCTTGGGTCTCGTCATTATTCTACCCCAGTTGATGTTTGGTCAGTGGGATGTATATTTGCAGAAATGGTAAACCGACGACCTCTGTTCCCTGGGGACTCTGAGATTGATGAATTATTTAAAATATTCAGGTGATTATCCAGCAGTCTCAAATTTGTCTCTAGACCTTTTAAACTGGCACATTTTTATGTATTTATATTGGATTTGATTGAAGAATCTTAATACTGTTTGGTACATCTATTTGGAGGAGGGGAAAGTTTACACATGCATTGAAATGTGCACTCATACGTATTGTTGTTTATATGTGAAATTTAAATGTTTTTTGATGTGTTGGTGACAGTTTGAATCCTTGAAAAGTTAGTCTTCAGTTTTGACCCTTTGAATATTTGTTTTCAGTTTTGGTAGTTATTGAATTATTGAACAAATTTATTGCGTGGTATCAGTCTTTCTCTTCTGCCTGTTTGACTCCCCTTCTCTTTACTTTCTCTGAATCTTAAAGCTCTACCCTCCCCAAAATTCTATAATCTATAAATAAACTAGTATAAGGTAACAAAAAAAGGATGTCGTGTCTCTTTTTTGATATTTAATTACTACGGTTTAGAGTTGATTCGGAGAGCCCAGTTGGATATTAGGAAAAAACTAGAAATGGCACCAGATTTCTTTGTTTTTGGGTCACGATTTATGTAGAATGGACCCAGGGCACGATTTTGTGGTTCACTGGTTCTCTCTTGTAAGCTTAAGTCTGTTTTTGGTGTTAACGTTCGAACTTCAGTTATACTTCTAGTGCATGACCAGATCTCTGCTGGTGTTGTTTTTCTCAGATCTGTTTTGGGTATTAACATTTTCCTCTGTTTTGGCCTGGACAGCCTCAGCAACCTCACAATGCTCCCATTTGGTTCTCTTGTACCTTTCATTGATAGGAGCGGCATAAGCTACATATTATTAGTGGGTTGGGTCATATTAGTTCCCCCCGCCCTCCCCCCTCTTGCTATTTGGATTGTTGGGAAGTTTGAGTCCGATAGCTTTTTTTGTTTAAGTAAAACATATTATATAAAATAATAATATTAAAAATTATAATAATAGTAAAATTATAATAATATTAAAACTAGAAAAAAATTTAAAAACATGTTAGGTTGTGGCACGCCAAAAGAGCGGGGAGGGTGATATGAGAGGGCAGTGGTGGGGCCAAAAGGAAGAGAGAGAAAATGAGTGTATAAGGAGGGACGGTACCCAAATGAAAGGAGGAACTATTCTGAGGTTTTGGGTGGTAATTTTGAGGAGAGACTGGCTTGTCATCATCCTGGTGTTTGTTGTATTTACTTGCTTTGTTGTTATTCTATATTTGTAATCCATACATAGTCATTTACTGTTCCTCTGTTCGATTTCTGTAATTCCATTTTATAGAGGAACTTATCTGTGATACATACTAGTACCAACTTAGCTATTTCTTTTCTTTGATACCCTGGTTCCTATCAAAACACAATATATAATATGATCAACTAAAAAATAATAATAAAAATATAATAGCTGTATATGATCAACAAAGCGCTTCCATAGAGGCTGTTGCAGTCACTATTCAGCCGCTATTTGGTCTGTTATGCCTGCAATACCAAACCAGCCCCAGTATCTGGTAGGGCTGTTCCTCACCGCTACATTGCTATAGTGGCGTTATAGCTAGGTATTTAAAATCATGGTTTGGGTGATAAATAATAAATGTTACTAATAATTCAAATATGTTCTTGATAGCTGTAATTATATAGATATGATCTTGATATCTGTAATTGTAAAGATAGAATCTTTATTTCCGTATTTATAACAATATCAATAACATAAGATCATAAGAACTTTACTAATTACTTATAATATATTTGTCTGGTCTCCATTTGGCTGTGGATAGTTTACAGTTTCTCCACATTTCCAGGACATAGTCTTTGCAGTTTGCTTGTATTGCAATGTTAGGTTTGAATTATCAAAATGTTCATTTCTATTCTGCACTATGTTCATGTTAATGCTTTCTTTAAATTTTCAATTCATTGATTTTTTTTTTAATTCAAAGCCAAAGCTAGCCAAGTATTTCATGTACATAAACGTGAAAATACTATGAGCTAAGTTATTTTATGAAGTAACACTGGTTTCCTATACTGCCATTATGGGTCATAAACCACACAAATATTTGATGTTACTGCTGCAGATGCTTGTGTCTATCAGACCAAACATGAGCCACCTAGGATAGACCAATCGATGAAAAGAGTGAGAAAAAAACGTAGCAAAGTTGATGTTTAATTGTTGCAAGGATCCACGGTTAATCTGGGAAGACTTAATTCTGAATATTCAATAATTAATAGTAACTTTGGTATAGGTGAGTGAAAGACCCTAAGGTTTGTTTGGTTTAAGGAGACATGTACTGTTGTCATTCTCTGTTTTACAACTAAATACAAAATTATCATTTTGTTTTTCACTTGTTTCTTGTTTTCAACGTTTGTACAAGAAACAGTGAAAAAACAAATAGTTTTCCTTATATGGAAGCATTTTTTTTTTTCAAATATTATGCCTGACCAACTTTTCTTAATTTGATTTTGAAAAAGAAGTTAAATAAAAGCAATTTTTTATTGATTGGAGTGACTATGATTATATTGCATTTGAGCTGATGGACATGGAGAAGAAGAGAGACCTTTCCTGTTTTGGTTCCTGCAGTTGAAGGAAAGGAAGTGTTTCAGGAAATATTAGAAATTTGTGATACCCGTATAAAGTCTCCCGTCTTTATTTAGTCTTTATCCTAAAAGGATAATTAATCTGTGAATTTTTTTAATTTAGCAAACTAAGTATTTTTGAATTAAAAACTTTTCATCATAGTATCAAAACCTGTTAATAGATTTGAGAAATGGCAAACATAGTCAAATAAATATTTGCTTCCAATTCCCCCAAATGAGTAATCAAAGCTTCATATATCTATATATGTACTAATATGTATGTACATATTGTCCTTATATGAAGAATCTTGGGTACACCAAATGAAGAAACATGGCCTGGAGTTACTGCATTACCGGATTTTAAATCAACATTTCCCAAATGGCCACCTAAGGTAATTGTGGCTGTCTTGAACCTGGATTAATTGCTTTGTTCTTCATCCAGTAAGAATTTAGCTTTATCTTTTACTTTGCAGGACTTAGCAACTGTGGTTCCAAATCTGGATGCAGCTGGTCTTAATCTTCTTTCTGTAAGTACAAGATGTGATATAGTATTCTTTTTTCATGGCATTATTAAAAATAGTGCAAATAAGTATATAGTTCAACCGCCACCAGCCTCGGTGTCTAAGGCTGGATTGTGGCGATGTTATCAAGAGGTTCAATTCTCCACTAGATTTTCTTATACTCCTTCTCCCAAGTACAGAATATACTTGGGTTCAATGTCTCTAATATATCCATAAAAAAAGTAATCTAGGACAGAATGAAATAAATTTATGTGTTTTTCCTTACTAATTAGGAGAGTACTTTCGGTTCTGTTAAAAAAAAAAACAAGATGAGAAATCAATCCAGAAGAAATAGTAAACGAGTAAGTATTCGATAGTAGTATCCTGTCACACCTGATTGTATGTAGCTTAGAAGTCAAGGTATTTGGTAGTTCTAATGTGTATTTGGCGATTTTAGTGTATTATATTTCCTAGTTATTACTATCTATCTAATAAGACCCTTAATTTGTAAGTGTTTTCAGTAGTTCCATTGGTCAAATCCCATTACTAACTGGTGCAAGGGTCAACACTTCCAGCCATTTGATTTTGTGCAATCAACAGGAATTTCTATCTAAAATTTTGTAATGAAGAGGAATCAAGTTACTTTAAGAGAGTTACTATTCATCCTTATTATTATTTTTCTTAGTCTATCGGTTTTAATAAGTAATTCATTTTAATGGTTATATTAGATTAATAGAAAATGAAGGGTAAGGATGGGGAATAACTTTCATATAAGTTTTTCTTTGAGTAACTTGATTCCTCCTATAATTTTCATTTTCTTACAAAACACTTTACTGTTGAAATCCTTCTATACTTGTTTCCCAGCATTCCCTTCGGTAATATATGACAATATAAATTGAGTTGAAAGCAGAGGGGAAGAAGAGAGATTTATCTTTGTTTTTCTCGTTAATCTTAAAGGGAGATGCTAGTAAATGACCGTTGAGGCTCTTGTTTGCCTTTTGAACATATCTAGCTCCATGGTTGGTTTATTAGGCACCAGCTGTGTGGTGAGATTATTATTATTATTAAGAAACGCATTCCAGTATTTGATTTATCATGTAATAATGGAATGAAAGATTTCATGACGTTTGTCCTCTAATAAGTTTTCCTCAATCCTCTATAGCAATCCATTCATGCATTTTAGATACTATCATCCTTTTTGGGTCCGGGGTATTTCTAATATGTGATTTCCTGTGACGCTTTATCGTATGAACCATCGCCTTATTGTATTCTCTGATAAAAAAATGTTTATTGTATTCCAGAGTATGCTATGCTTGGATCCCAGCAAAAGAATTACCGCCAGGATCGCTGTGGAGCATGAATACTTCAAAGACATTAAATTTGTACCCTGATTCCATATCTTCATGGAAAACGTGTTTATAGTAATATTTTGTGCAGAATTTATGGGTTTTGACTATGCGAGAAATGCGTGTTGTCTTTTGCTATTTTATTCAGGAAACTTGGGAGTTGGGACTGGGTCATATTTCCATTTTTTGTCCTACAGAATATTTCAGATTCAACTTGAGTGTGATCATATTGCTTTTTCTTTTCCCCTTTGTCCAGTCTCAATGCAATGCAAAAGTTATGTTTTCAGTTTGCCTGACCTGTGATAGTTCTGCTTGCTTAATGCAGAAGAAGCGCGTAACTACATTCTTTCATGATGCCAAGAAGTCACTTATTGATTGAAAAAAAGTAGTTTGTTTTACCAACCCGTTAACTTATATAATGAAACTTATTTGCGTCCGGAAAATATATGAAATATCTTTCAAAGATTAACTTTTCCAAGCTTAATTATTTAATGTTAATATCTATATCAAGACGAGTTTTTACGGAAAGCTCTTGCAACTATGTGAAATAATAAATTGAATCCAAACAATGTAGTAATACATGTCTTTTGATTTCAGTATTACTAAATCTAATTTCATTTTGCTTATAGTAAGACCAACATGGGATTTCATTTTATAATGGATAATAAAAAGGAATATATCAAATAGCTCAAAATAAACTGTAGACATTTCTCTTAAATAAATTAAAGTAAATGAACTTTGAGTTTAAATATTACTTTGACAATTGAAAACTATAAAGTTCTCGACCCCCACCTTTGTAATTTAGTTAGGAATTGGATCATTTTATTAGAAAATTCATTTAGATTAGTTCCAGTTCACTTAAATCCTACCATAAGTCAAATTGTACTTTTCAAATTTTGCTTCAAAGCTAGTTTTAGTTTAAACAACTTAAACTTTTACAAATTTTTTATAAGCACTTTAACTTTTAATTATAGAAAATTAATTTCTTATAACTAAATGCTAATTTAATATGGATATTTAACAAAAATGAAATGATTTATTAGTGAAAATTGCTGTTATACATATAAAGATGAATCAAATACATGTAGAAATATTTTTTTCTTGCACTCACTTAATTGAGGTGGAATTAAAATTAATTTCAGATTTGTTGGGATGTAATAGCTGTGATATTATGAATTTTAAAGCATTTATTATGAAAACAAATTTATATACTTTTTTCAATTAAATCTACACTTTAAAAACTCAATTCAGCAAAGACCTGTTTAGTCACAGTGAATGGTATGCCAAGAAACAGAGAGGAGCACCTGTCTTTCCCTTCTCCTTCCCCCTCCCTTCTTCACTGTGAGTGACCCTTCCCTTCTCCTCTGCATGGGCCATGCATTTTTTCTAATATCACTTTTTATCTATTTCGTTATTTTCTGGCTGTTTTGATAATAGCTTTTGCTAGAAAAAATATGGTCTTTATTTCGTTAGTACTAAGAACTCTTAATTATTTTTAAGCAACTTTCACTTCCATGTCAGCTTCATCTAATGCATGGTTCTAACAAGCTACGTTGTATATTTTAAAGGCACAATCCAAGCAGATGGGGTTGGAGTTGCTTTATAGAATAAAGATTTCACTGAAAAAGTTGCCAAAAAGTTTATGCAGTCAGAAAACCGAGGAAGTTGTTGAAATGGAAAGAAGGAACAATGCATCATATGCATGTAAATGTAACGATGTAGTAAAAGCAAATTTGAAGAAAGTTTACTGGAGTATATGATACGTTATTGGTAACATTGAGTTGTGAGTTTTGGATTGGTTTTGAGAAGAGAACGCAAAAACGAAAGCGAAACCAGAAGAGTGGGCATTGGATTACACAATGGAGGTGAAAACTGCGAAGAAGCACACAAACAAACTCATTCTAATTCTGTGAAATAAATCTGTCCGTTACTTATCAAAGGTCCAAATTGAAAGAAGGAAAGCAAAGCAAAAATGGAATTGTCAAATTACGACCACACTCCCATAATAATATTTAAGAACCATTGGATTATCAAGACCCGTCGAGTGTGTAATGAATAGTTGTGATTATTTAGAGACATATATCTTCATCAAGAGTCATGAAATTTCACGGAGAGATACAAAATGCGTGTGTATTTGAAAGATTAAATCTTTTCACTGACAATACATGAGATGATCTATAAATAGAAACCCAACTGCATGAATACAAACGTAACCAAAATACATAAATCTTCTGTAAATTTGTCGCTAAATTTGGGTGGGTACAAGGTAGGTGATTCGTACATCCATTAAGGTTAGTGTTTTGATGTGTTTTTCTGTTTTTTCGGTTATATTCTGAGTCTCCTTGGACATTGATTCAGTTTGATTCGTTGAGAGAAAGGTGCAGCAAATGGGTGTGGAGCGCGACATAGACGATTTGCCCAAGAACGAAGCCAACCACACTGCTTTGACCCCACTGTGGTTCTTGGAAAGAGCAGCATTGGTGCACCCCACCAGAAGATCCATCGTCCACGGATCACGACACTACACGTGGCTCCAGACTTACCAGCGTTGCCGTCGATTAGCCTCTGCTCTCTCTAACCATTCCATCGGCCTCGCCAACACCGTACTTCTCTTCTACCTTTACTGTCTTCATGTTAATGTTGCTGTTCTCTCTCTTCTATAATCACAACCAAATATTCAAAATAAATAATAATTCAGACACCTGATTAACCTAACCATAACTTCAGATAGGAACATTAGCTTCTTCATTCATGAATATAGTCTCGTTTCTTCTAAAATTAAGAACACTAGTTAATTTAAATTGCATACATTTTTTTTAATGGATGAAAGGAATAACATCTGTTGGGTTATTTACAGCCCAAAACACAAAGTCTTAAAGATTTTTGGTTGAAGGTGATATTGTGATCTTTTATATGATTGAGTCACGTTCATTGGAGTTGTAGACAGGGACAAACATTTTCTATTGTGGTAAACCTCAGCAGCAATTAGGATCAGGAAAAGTGTGTTGAGATGGTTTATCTTGGTAATCACTAGATGGGGACAAGCATGTCCCGTTGTAGTAAAACCTATGGTAAAAACCACATCACTTGAGGAGAGACTCTTTAATATGAATATGAGACGAAAGTCTCAGAAAATTGAGTAATATATAAAAGATTTACAAACACAACCTTAGATTGGAGATGGGTCATGGTCTCTTGAATGACTAACTCATGGTTTATTGGTATGAATCCCTCCAATGTCTCTCCCCTAAAAACTAGTACTTAAGAACATGATGATTGTGTTGGAGCCGCTAATAGTTTGTTTGTAGTCCTGTATATGAATTTTATGTTGTTGTTTTTTGTTGCATGAAAGTGTGTTGAGTTGTAATGTAATGGTGGCATCAGGTAGCTGTTATTGCACCCAACATTCCAGCCTTCTATGAAGCTCATTTTGGAATTCCAATGGCAGGAGCTGTGTTGAACCCAGTTAACATTCGTCTAAACGCCCCAGCAATAGCTTTTCTTCTTGCTCATTCATCGACAGCAGCAGTGATCGTGGACCAAGAGTTCTTTTCCGTGGCAGAAGAATCCTTGAAAATCTGGTCTGAGAACAGCGAAAGCTTTAAGCCTCCCCTTTTAGTTGTCATTGGTGACGAAAACTGCCACCCCAAGGTTCTGAGACACTGTGTATCCAGAGGAGCCGTTGAGTATGAGACATTTCTGGAAGGTGGGGACCCTGAATTCAAGTGGAAGCCTCCTCAGGATGAGTGGCAAAGCATTGCTGTGGGTTACACGTCTGGTACCACTGCTAGTCCTAAGGGTGTGGTGTTACATCACCGAGGGGCCTATCTCATGTCTCTGAGTGCAGGTCTTAACTGGGGAATGAGTGAAGGTGCTGTGTATCTGTGGACACTTCCCATGTTTCATTGCAATGGCTGGTGCTATCCTTGGACACTTGCTGCTCTTTGTGGGACTAACATCTGTATGAGACAGGTAAATTTAGTTGAGGTGATTTTGTTGTGTTAAAGTTTGCAAACTTTAGTTTAAATGAATTGCATTTGCAAACTAACTTTACAAAAGTGACTCTCTCAGACTTCCATTTCAAACTCAGTTTCAAGGCACATTTAGGACAAAATCAGGATTCTAGAGTTCTTCCACATCAATTATGATTTTGCTGTTTATTTTTGGTTGGCTAATGAGAATGTTGAGCATGCATATCTAATTTTTTATTTCATTTTTTCAGATAACAATTATCTGTTTCTGTTTCTTTTTTGTTTAACATGCATTCCCACTCACTCACCACTGTCTTAGCATTAACACAGGTAACAGCTAAGGCAATATATGCAGCCATTGGGAAGTACAAAGTGACTCATTTTTGTGCAGCACCAGTGGTTCTTAACTCAATAGTGAATGCCTCGCCTGAAGAAGTCATCCTTCCTCTACCCCATGTTGTAGAGGTGAATACAGCTGGTGCTCCTCCTCCTCCATCTATGATTGCTGAAATGTCTCAAAGAGGATTTCGTGTGACTCACACATACGGTCTCTCAGAAACCTATGGCCCCTCCACCATATGTGCTCGGAAGCCAGAGTGGGAATCACTTCCTGTTGAACAGCTAGCCCAGCTCAGTGCAAGGCAGGGGGTGCGGTACATAGCCTTGGAAGGCCTAGAAGTTATGAACCCAAAAACCATACAACCTGTTCCTGCTGATGGTGCCAGTGTAGGTGAGATTATGATGAGGGGCAATGCTGTGATGAAAGGGTATCTGAAGAACCCCAAAGCCAATAAGGAGGCCTTTGCAAATGGATGGTTTCATTCTGGGGATCTGGGTGTGAAGCATAAAGATGGATACATAGAAATAAAAGACAGGTCAAAGGACATTATAATCTCGGGTGGTGAAAACATAAGCAGTGTTGAAATAGAGAATGTTCTATTCTCTCATCCTTCCATACTAGAGGTAGCAGTGGTGGCAAGGCCAGATGAGAAGTGGGGAGAGTCACCTTGTGCGTTTGTGACACTGAAAGCAGGCATGGATGGTAGCAATGAGCAAGGTTTGGTTGAAGACATAGTTAAGTTCTGTAGGTCACACATGCCTGCTTATTGGGTTCCAAAATCAGTTGTGTTTGGACCATTGCCAAAGACAGCTACTGGGAAGACACAGAAGCCGTTGCTGAGGGCAAAGGCTAAGGAGATGGGGCCTGTAAGGAAGAGCAAGTTGTAACCATCTCACAGAATGCTTCTGCTTCTGCTTCTTCCTCTCTCACCTGTGCCTGCCTAGGATTGCTTTTACTTTTACTGTTGCTTATTTATAACTACAAAAAAACTTTCAATAATAGTGACCACTGCCTTCTATTTATTTCATTAACATTTTTGGTATTAAAAAGAAAAATACAAGATTCAAACTTTTCATTAGATTAACCAATAACAGATTCACAAACTCCACATAAATAAACCAGAGCTCTTTTAACCAAATAAAATGAATTTCAAAACGGATTTTCAGCTAAACGAGTTGAGCCCAATAAAGGTTGTGTCATTTCAAATTGGGCAATTGCCTCCTGCACCATATCACTACATCCGATTCCAGCGAAAAGACGAAAATTTTCTTAAGAAAAATGAGGTGCATATAAAAATACCTTATGATTCTCCTTTTCCGGAATATGTGTTATGAATTTTTTTTTTTCTGGAACGAATTTTGTGTATTACGGATTTTTTTATTCAGATGGATTTTTAATTTTTGTTTCTGGATTTTTTTTTCAGAACATAATAATCTCTTTTTTGGATCTCCTTTTCTGAAATGTATTATTTTTAATTCCAGATTTTATTTCCAGAATAGAATTTTTATTTTTATTTTTGAAACTCAATAATCTCTTCCAGATTTATTTTTTCATATGTTGGATGGAGGTTGAAAATGATTGGATATAGGAAGCATTTGTCTTCAAATTGAACCCACCTAACAGTCGGGGTTTCTTCCTGCACCCATCATTGTTATTATTGTACCCATAAAAAGTGAAATGACGAAAGTAACCCTGACAGCTTTTAAATATCATAGCACAGCAGTGCCTCCTCCCTGTCCTCTGCATTTTCAACACACTAATAACTCCCTCGTACCTCTGCCGAGCTCAATCTTTACTACAACAACCTCTACAATCCCACCTACAAAGGACCATTTCAAAATTTCGAAAAATGATGGGGTGCAAGAAGAAGAATGATGGGATTAAGGAAAAAACACCCCTAATTAATGCCGACCAAAACCCACATAGACAAACTTACTTTAATCCCTCAACTATCCAAAATAAATGTCTATTGTTTTAGTGAATTTTCAAATATACTACTTGTTCCTTATATTTTAATTACAATTACAAGATGGCTGCGTTCCCTAACTTAAAGAAGGTTGAAAGCACATGTACAATTAAATGCAACTACACAATGTGCCAAATTGTTTCAAATTTATTATGAATGCAATTAAGAAATACAAAAAAAAATAGACAGATATGGTTACTTATTGCTTGCTACATACATGTGCCCACCCATCTATAAAAACATCTATAAAATAAAATTCGTTCACATTTTAAATAGTCTTTAATTTTTGTATTTTGCATTTATTTCATCAAACATGTGAATTAAACGAGTTACCGCACCTGCAAAAATACCTTAAAATCTTTAAACATTAAACAAGGAAACCTAATGTATAAGCAAAAGGGGTTAAGTAGTGTTGGATTATTAAACAGTTGTTGTCATTAATGAGAGGTTGAGATTTTGTATTTCTCAGTACATGATTGTTCATCTCTCTGACTGAAATAGGGCATTGTAGCTTTATTTATTATGATGTTTGGCTCAGATTGCACCCAGACACACAACTGTGCTAACATGTTAAACAGTACATGCATTGGGATTGTGCCATTCCAGTTCCTAAATTCAAACTCACCTTCCCACCTTCTCACACTTCTTTCCAAATTATAATTTTCATAAAATTTGATGAGAAAATAGTGAAATTTGTTTTGTTTTTTTGTCTACTTTTGTACAGTATAATTTAGATCTCTCCTTCAAAAGATGTAATGTGTTTTCAATTAATGCCTTTAGTTAAGGTGACCCAATTGATATTCATTATCCAATACCTTAATTAGCCTACTAATATATAATTAAAATAGCTTCTATCTCAAAGTTACAACCTAGCTGCTAACGTGCTTCTTCAGTCTAATTGACTATTAATCTTCCATGTTGAACTTGTCTTGCAAAACTCAACTCAGACAGCAACAACAAGGGCACCCAAATTCAGCAATGAGTATTATTAATTAGGTCTAAATTGTGTGTGTGAGAATAGAAAAAAGACAAAAGGGCATGAAGAGGTGTGAAGGAAGAGTAGAAGTGGCTTTTTCTTGAACTTGAAAAGCACTTAAAGGGTTGTGGCATAGGATCTCTAAATGAGTCCCAAAATAAGGGCCAATGGATTCAACAATGTTGCTTTGCCCCTTGCAAGTGAAGTCATGTATAGCACATGGAAAAGTGCCACGTGACCCATCATCACCCAAAGGCTTAATCCTGTTTTTCAGTTAATGTGTATATAAAACTTCAAAATTAAGATTGCCCACATGGAAGGGATCTTATTTTGCAACTCCCAATGTGCATCTCTTATCAACTAATAACATCCTCATCTTCATCATCACCAAATCAACTTAACCTAACCACCTTTCCTCAACTCTTTCAAATGTTCTTAAATTATAGGGAAACTAATCAAACATAATTATAATAATATAAGAATTAAATATATTTTTTTATTTGTACTATAACATGAAATTACTTTTCTTTTTTTAAACTTTAGACTATCTAACTGTAGTACAAGTTAGTACAAAAGTGATTAAAATATTTTTTTTATATACTTGGAAACTGATATTCACATAACTAATTTATAAATTGATGAAGTAAAATTTTAAATTGAATCAAGTCTGATTATAAAAAAAAATCATGAAATAGAAACCAATTTTAGAGACAAAAAATAATTAGTTGGTATAGTTACTAAATTGGAGACTATTTTAGAGATTAACTCAAACCCATAAAATCGGCTCATGAGGTTGAAGTTTGCACCAACTTATATACAATGAATTGTCTTCATCTCTAGTCGATGTGGGATCTCCAACAATGGTATCTAATTTAGTTATTATAGCAAATTAATTATTTTTTTTGTCTCTAAAATTAGTTTATATTTTATGATTTTCTTGTACTGTTCATAATGACCTATTTCAATCATTTTTATGTTATAAGTATCTCAATGATATAAAATTTGTATCAGAAATAAAAATCAATCTTTTATTATAATAAAGAAAATAAAACATATTTAATCTATAACATAAATAATACTAGTACCCTACAAATTACTATAGATGAAGAAGTCAAATGTGGTTGTAATGACTGATGATGATTATGTGCTCACCACCAACGTTATTATGTATATATAACATATAAATATATAAGTGTTATAATTTTTTTTGGGGGATTTAATGTTAGAGAATTAATGTACGTGTGTTTGTTGATGGTACATGAAATTCTACAGCTAAGCCTAATAAGTAGGCACTGTGGTTGGTGGTAGGGTGCAAGAACCCCACCCTATCAGATATAAAGTCATTTTGTCTTTTTCCTATTGCCTTTCTTTCTTCTTAATTAATTATTAAAAATGGAGCTGACTAATTCTAAACTGCAAATTAGGACGAACCAAACACGCCCTATATACATAAACTTTCTACTATAATTCACACGCTTAGTAGGCAATACTCATGTCTTATTAAATTTGTTAAGTAAAACTTTTATAGCTGTTAAATCTATTAATAATACGATGATTCAAAAATATAGATTATTTTATTTGAATATTCAATAATCATAACCACCATATCTATATATGAGTTAATATTAACCATTAAATTTGATAAAATAGAATAAATTTAAATTTTTTAAATAAGTTTTTGAACGCATTCCTTCTTAAGGATGACAATCGGATGGGTTAGGACGAGTTTTGAATAAAACTTCAAAAAGTACATCAATCTATTATGGATTAAGAGATAATATTTTGAGTTAATTTTAATTTTTAGACTTGAAAGTTGGATTGAATTTATATTATATTTAAGAGTTTGTATATTATATATCTAAATTGTAATCTTACAAGCTTGCTGAAAATGTCATGATTTAGTGTGACAAAGGGAAAATGTCTCGATTTAGTGTGACAAAATGAAATGTTTAGTATATCTGTAAAATAACCCTGTTTATTAATTTCATTCTTAACCACTAAAAAAAATCCTTACAAACTTCTATGAATTCCAAATTTGAATTCAACCTAGTCAACAACTCTTCCTCCTCTAAACTCATTTGGTAACATGCTTTTCTAATTACTTATTTAATTATTGTTGCTGATAAAAAAGAATATTCAGCAATATGAGTAATTGAGGGTACTCATGACTGGTATAATAAAGAGATTATATATAGAAAGAGTGAGAGAAATTGAAGTAGTGGAAGGCTACTTTGAGGTTGATTAAGTGGTGCATCAGAATGTGTTGGTGACTTGTTGCAAGTCTCAAACAGTTGGCATGCATGATGACAGCGGAGGGGTGAGGGAGAGGAGTGACGCATGGAGGCGTCATGAAGAAGAGGCAGTGCGAAGTGCGAAGATGAAGAAGAAGAAGAAGAATAGTTTAATGGGAAAGTGGGAGTGATAAAGGAGTGTGAAGGGTTGGCATTTGAACACCCCTACCAGTCATTGTTTCTATACTATTATTTCCACAATCATATTATAATCTTGTTTGATTAAACTATAGGCCTGCTTCACATGGTAGAGTGATTGGCAGTGAGAAGACAAAAGTGTTGATGAGAGAATCCCAGTTTTATTTTGTTGCTTTCTGGGATCTGTGTGTCATTGGCCTGTCATGCAGGAACGTGTTTCTCTCAACTCAATCCATAATTTACATTTCACAAGATACCTCTGCTTCCTCACCTCTATCATATTAAATATTAACCCTACTTCTTAATTTCATCTTAACTTTTAATCACTTCAAACTCAATCTTCATCAACACATGCGTATAGCTACAACCCTAGAATCAACATTACAAATCTTCACTTTTTATATTGCATTATCTTTTCTATACAAAGGAAGAGAGATGCCTCATTCTCCTTTTTGTCTTCTTTCTTAACGAGGATAACTGTTAGAAGATTATAAAATATTCAAGATTTTATTACGAAGTAAACTTTAAGCCTAACTCAATTTCATAAAATTAATTCATGAGGTTAGGTAGATTTACACCCACTTATATATAATGAAATGTCTTAATTTCTAATCGATGTGAGATCTCTAACCGGTTTGGTCTTGGATTACTTTTAAGTCACATTCTGCTTAATTTTTCTACTCTTACTAGTGTCTTGATCCATTGGTTTGTATGAGGTTGGTTAAGTGATGCAATTTTGTCGGGTAGTTCTAGAGTTGGTGTTGTGAGAGTTGTCAAAATCTCTATAAGGATTAAATCATCTCTAAAGTGATCCATATTTAATTTATTGATTATCACTGATAAAAAAATATAAAAAATTTAATTTACAATCAATAAACAATTTTTAATTTAAATTAAACTTATAAATATGTATAATTTTATTTTCAAACTATCATATCTTTTATATTTGGGTTATATTAATGTATTTTATTTTATTATTCAATTTAGTTTGTTTGAAATTTATGTTTTTTTATCTCTCGTTTTTATTTTATTTTATTAACTTTATGTTTTATACTGAGGATTTGTTTTTTATAAATAAGATAAAGTTTATGAAAAAAAAGGAAGGGATTTGCTGCATGTAGTTGTTGAATTTGTTTTGGATTATATTGGGATTTATATGATGCGATGTTTAATATTACGAATGTTTTTTTATATCATGCATATTTGATATTATATTAACATATTCTCTTCAAACAAAAGGAAAACAAATAATTGCTTCAATCTAACTGTTAATGATTGGATTGGTTGAATTTTTTCTATAAAAAATGTTATCGAAATCAAATTATTTGTTCAATTATTCTTGTAATTCACGTTTGAATCTTGTCAATAAGTTTTCCAAAAAAAAATCCCTCTGTTCTTCTTTTGCTTTCCCTTTGATAGAATGTGTTCAATTATTTGTTGTTTTAATTTTATTTTATTTTAGATATGAACTTATTATTGTATATTTTTAAACCTGTATATGAGTATTATGATTAAAATATCTTTTGTTGTTTAAGACACTTCTATCAACACATTCTCCTACTGTTATACTGATTAAAATTGTAGAATCGTAAGTGAACCTTATTAAATAATGAACAGTACCTTAAAATTGTAATTTTTAGTGAATTTTAGTCAAATAAAAAGAATGTGCTTAATAGTATATTAATTATTAATATTCCTTTATTTAGTTTGAATTTATGTGTATTTTAAAACTTAAAATGTATAAAATAATATTTTAAAAATTAAAATAATAAAATTATGATATTGCGTTTTTTAAAAATACTATTTAGTAACCCGTCGTAGTTTAATCACTATTAGACCACATTTAGTTCCCGGATTTCATTACTTCAATTATGGGTCCGATTTTAGAGATATGTATTTTATTTTCCACCTTTTGTTTTTTTTATTCGACCATATATATTTTAAAATATTAAGTTTTTTATTGTCAAATTGAATATTAAAACTATTAGAATCAAGTAAAAGTCTATAAATATTTCTACAATAATATTAATAAATCAATATTACTTTAATTTAAGTTTTTAAATATGAACTAAAACAACAAAAAATCGCGTAGCATTCACATTTCCCAAAGAAACATTATAACCATTGGCAAAGTGTACCTTCATTAATTGATGATTGGATCTAGATAGTGTCAAATTAAATATAAAATTGCTGAGATAAAGAACGTGTGTGTGAAAGAGTTAAATATTCATCAATCTGTCGTGTCAAGTAAGAATTATGTGAAAATTAATACACTTCAAATATATATTTTATTTCCCTCCATTCTAAATTCTTCACACTATAAACCAAAATGCCCCTCTCAATCATAAATTCCAAACATGGAAGAAAATATAAGATATAAGTTCTTAAATTATATATAAACTTTAAAAGGTAATGAGTTTTTCAATTGAATTTTAAATCTAATTTAATTTTATAAATTTAATTTATAAAATAAGATTTATATTCATTTATATATTATAAAATATTTATATTATGAAATATTATATTTTTAATTGATGTGACAATCTACAAATAAAATGATGAAAATGCTTGCCCAAACTCAGATTAAAGCCTTGAAATTAATAACTTGAATATGTTGAGTAGAAAAACAAACACAATCTACACCAATTGGGCCACATGGCTACAACTTGGTCAATTTTAATTGGCCATTTTTATAAAAAAAATTATATATATGCATTATGTATTTTAATGTGATTAGAATAAAGATTGAATGACGTGAGTGGAATGGTTCAAAATGCAGAAGTGACAAGCAAGTTATCTAAGCATATATAGTTAATCATCTTACGTACAAAACCCTTTACAATTACATGGGAAAATGTTGGCAATTATGTTGTTATTTGTGTTATTCCATGATAGGCAAATGAGTGTGAGAATTATTATTTTGAAGGGTAAGATGGAGTTTGAGTATTGGAACATATACCTATATGAATGTGATGAAAAAAAGGTTATAGTAGTGATTATAGTACAAGTATTGGAAATGTTGTCTCCACTCATGATTAGTGAAGTTTTAAGAAGAGTATGGGTAATGAACAGTGGGAGATGTAGTTGGCATAATAGTGGTTATTTTGGAGCATATGATATGAAAATAAAAATTGAGTGACAAGTTGAGAAGAGAGAGAAAGAAACATAGGTAGGGGGTAATAGTTGTCTTACCTATGTATATGTAATAGATTCTCAAAATGTCTCATCAAACATAAGGGGTCGCTCATTCTCCCCACGATCATTCGTCCATTGAAAACTTCATCAACCTTTCAAATTATAAACAAAAACCCCTTTGTCCCCACAACATGCCTCATATCAAAAATTTTCACACAGATCATAAAAAGAGAGAGAAACGTTTCGAAACCTCTTTGTTCAAAGTAAAAAAAATGAAAACCTTCAAAAGTGTCTTATCAAGAAAATGATTCCGGCAGCATCATCTTTAAACGTGTTCACAAGACCATATACATAACTTTTGGAATCAAACAAACGGCAAAGTGGACGCTAATGCAACACAAACCCTAATTTATTATGTTTATAAAACTTATCATTTTTATAATCCTTGTCCTTTATCATCCCGACATAGTATATTATTAGTTCGTAGTTAATTGCGTCCTACAAAATCTCATCATAATAATCACTTTTAGATGTTTGATTAATTGTCCGCAAAAAGCCATAAACACCTCAAGAATTGGTTCTTTCTTATTGATTCTATTTTCTATCGCAAGCAAGGTTTCAAGTTGTGACCTCAGAAGATAGTGAAAAAAGTGATAGCATGATTCCCATTAGCTTCTGAAATAGTTTATTTCCAAAGATAGAAGTTGTCTCCACCAAGAGAAAATTCAAATGAATTTTCCATGTGGCCTGGAAAGTCAGCTCATTTTGACTTTGAATGAAGTAAGTGGAGCTGAATGTTCTAAAGCTCAAAACAATTTACTCATTGGGTGGTCTTCAAATTTTTTCCATTCATTTCATTGTCTTTATGTGCTGCAAACTTTGCTTGTAGATAATATATTTCCACATTAATTAATACTACCATTCATTCATGACGTGTAAAAGGATTCTTAATTCAATGGCTACGATCACTCCTGACTCAGTATCTACATGGCCTCATAGTTTATCTATGTCACTACTTTTAAATCTTCACCTTCGTAAAAACTCTTCTATATCAGGAACTCACATCCAATGTACCACGATTTTTCTAATAATTTTGTAGGATAAAAGGAAAAAAAATACATAATATATGATAAATCATTTTTCCTTTCGACAAAAATTTATGTACAAATAATGTTTGTCAGAATAGCAGATTTGTCGGCGGTAGGAATTTCCTAATATATATTTTGTTTTAAAAATACATAATTCTATCACTCGAGTCGGAGAGTATTATTTTTAGAAGTAGAAGAGGAATTATGTGTAATTACTTGTTTTTATAGAAGCAGAAGAGGAATGTGCTGATAATAGGATGTATAGTTAATTATCATTTTTAGTTTTACAAAAATTATATGATTGATCAAGTTTGATTTGTATATATTTCTAGTATAACTTTTAAATAAATTATTATAAAGTAATCAATCTTATTATAACAATACTTTTGACTGAAAATGTAAAAAAATGTAATATGTATGTATATTCAAAATAAATTCATAATATTATATCTCTAAAAAAAATAAAGAATTCAAAAGTTTGTAAAAACAGTAGCTCAAAATCTTATCACCTTCATTTACAGTTTTTTTATGGAAAATGTTTTGTATGGACAAAGGTTATAAAATTAAAGTTGAGCGTTTAAAAAAAACTCAATTCATATAAAAAATACTAAGTTCATATTACACTACAAATAAATCATTAAATAAAAATTAATTTTAAATATTAAAATAATTAATTACTATTTAACAAAAATAATAACTTAAAATCTTATCATAATTATTTATAAAAAAAGAATAATAAGATTAAAGTATAATATTAAAGAAAACTTCAACCTATATAAAAAAGATAAGGTCATATTAAGCTCTTAACATGCTTTTTTACCTATTTAATACAAAGTTTCTGGATTGAAAGTGACCAAAAGCACCCAAAATACATAAATTATAATAGTAACCTTCATTCCAGTACACAAATGAAGCTGACTCTCATAGTGTAAGAAAATTACTAGTAGGTAAGTGTCCATCTACTATAACTCATTTACGTGATATTGTATCCTTTGGTAATTGTTTTATATTATCTATTTGAGTTCTGTCTATACAAAAGAATGGTGAAGAATATATATATATATGAATGTAAAAAAATATACACAATGAAAAATATAAAAGAGTATACAATGAAATATGTGCAAAATAATTTGAAACAAGAAAAATATTACGAAGTAGACTTTGAGCCTAATTCAACCTCACAAAATCTGTTCATGAGGTGAAATTTGCACTCACTTATATTATGGATGGTCCGATAACGGGTGACACGATAAATTTAATATCATATTACGAAGTGGACTTTAAGCCTAACTCAACCCCATAAAACCAGCTCATGAAGTGAGGTTTGCACTCACTTATATACAATGAAATATTTTCATATCTAGTCGATGTGGGATCTCTAATAGAGAAAACATGTAAAAATTTGTTAGAAATAACTGAAGTCACAAGTAAACTAGAGAGTATGAAATTTGAGAAGATAAGTGATTAGGAGATGCACCATTATTAAAAGGAATGCAAATTTAAAAAGTAAAAAACTCATAGAATTAGGAAGTTGGGAGAATAATAAATGAGTATGGAGTATTGAGTGGATGAGGAAGTGGTTTGAGTGAGAAAAAGTATAAGTTAATACATTAAAACAGAAATATACATAGTAAAGTCAACTTGTATAATTATAAAAAAAATTAAGAGTTTAGAGTTTAGAATTTAGAGTTTAGAAAAAATTAAGGATTTAGAGTTTAGAATTTAGGATTTAGGATTTAGAAGAATAACTATAAAAGGTTTAGAGATATAATTATAATATGTATAATTTTAATTAAATTTTAAACACATATATTAACCAGTTAGTTAAATATTTATTACGAATTATCACTTGAAGGAGATAAGTGATGTATTAATTATCATTATTATATATATTTTTTTTAAACTCATTCTTTAAGAATTCAAATCAATTGATGATACTTTTCATAGTTTGTGAATAGACATCATTCAAATAAACGCACGTGTATTGTCATCATTATCCAATTTAGAGTAATTGCCAAATTATGATTCAATAGAGGCGAATTTAATGATTTTGAGTTAAAAAAAAGTAATCTTTAAAAAAATTATTTGAATAATAATATTTTTTTACTTGAAATAATTATTGTAGCTGAACTCAAAATTTTAAATTCTAAAATAATAAATCTTTAAAAAATTCAATTGAATATAATAATGTTTTTGTATTTAAAGGAATTATTGTAGTTAAAAATAGTTTAAAAATGTTATATGGTGAACTATATACACATAAATAACTGCCGTGTCGATCTTACTTATTTTCCTTAGTAATATATAGTTCAACATTTAATTGAGAAATTAATATATGTCAGTTGAACTCAAATAAAATTATGCTTGTTATATTAAGATTAGTTAATTTTTTATGTAATTATAAAAATTCTAACTATTTCTGAACGACCTATAATAAATTAACTGAAAATGTCCATGTTAACATTTAATCACACAATTAATAGAAATAACTAAAATTTAAATAAAATTATATTGTAGGAAGACCAATTAATTTTTTATTATTATATTAAAAAAATTGATACTACGTATTGTATACAATTACCTTAATTTTTATGTTATGTCTATTTTACTTTTTTTTTTGGAAAAAAAAATTTAAGCAATATTATTTTGTCGTTTCAATCAGTTAATGCATCATTATTATTATTCCACGTCAAAAACTAAATTTAGAAAATTTTGAAAATCTATTACGTTTTCAAGTCTTTAAATATTAGATCAAAATATATTAACATTTTATAATTATAAATGGTATTAGTAATTCTAAAAATTAAGGGCTTATATTAGTGACTAATTATAGTCACCGAAATAAATTATCAGCAAATTGTGATTCAAATAAAAATTAATTTGATTTTAATCATTAAATTAATATAAAGTAGTTACCAATTTGATTTTAGTAGTTAAATCACTGGAAATTGACGATCAATTTGGTTGTAGTCGCTAAATATTTAAAAATTAATGATTAATTTAATTTTTGTTGTTAAATACAAATAATTCAATACAAATTAACAATTAATTTGATTTCAGACGTTAAGTAATTATAAATTAACAACCAATTTGTTTTACCTCTATAAAACACTACAAATTAGTGATCCATTAGATTTCAGTTGCTAAACACAATACAAATTAGTAATCAATTCCATTTTGATCGTTAAATCAATAAAAAACTAGTTATCGAATTTAGCGGATGAAATATATAAGATTATACTTTTTTTATTATTGTGATTATATTTAATTAAATTTGTATTATTATTGTTATTGTTATTATTAATATTAATAATAATATTAATTTTAATAATACTAAAATTAATATAATTATTATTATTGTAATACTAATAATAAATATGATTATAATAATAATAAACATAATAATATAATAATTTTTAGCCCCTTCGTGACATTGAATACAGAAGCAAGCCACTGTTAAAATTACATTATTCAATAATTAAGTCTGGTTAAAAAAAAAAAAATTTCATCCTTAAAAAACTAAGATTAATTATAGTGTTTACATGTAAAATGGATAGAGAGAGACAGAGGAGGAGATGGAGAAAGAAAAGGATAGTGACTGCAATTGCAAAATTGTTGAAAAGCCAGAAAAAGGACTTTACTAACATAACATGGCTTTGATAGTAATTGAACATTGCCATCCCTCACCTTGCGTATGTATATAACCTTCGTATCACTTGGCTTATGTATTAACAATCATCATCATCATGTCTTCCATGAATCTGCATTTGAATAATTGCATGTTTTTGAAAGTGACATTTATATTTTACCCATCCATTTTTTTAACCTATGGAAAATATATTTCATTCAACAAACCAAAAAAGGGTTAAGTTTTTCATATTTTATTGTATTTGTCTTTGTTATTCATAGAATAGAGTTAGTAATCTAGCATATATACAATAATGTATAATTAGATAACTTAATAAGTTCAATTAGATAGACACAAATATTTACCACGCTACAAAAACGAAAGTAATGGATAAAAGTGATTAGAGAATGCAACTAAGTAGATTTTTTGTGCTATGATTGGACGACTAAGTAGATTTTTTGTGGTATAATTGTGAATGGAATTAATATTATGATAAAAATTGAATGAAAAAATGACACTTTTCATACGTCCTTTCAGAGTTCATAGACTTTATACCTAACGTAAGACACGTATTATCAAACATCTAATCCTTTCTGGGCCACAGACTTTGATAAACCAAAGTGTGACATTTATTTTGGTCCAAATCAAATATATTATTTCTAGTTTAATATCTTTATTATGTTTACATGTAGCACATGCATGATTCTAATTAATGTAGTCCAATTCCAAGGACAGAAATTAATTTTCTTATTCGTGTGGAATGGTACATGATAGGACCTTATGTGATCACATGTTTAACTAAATTTGGTATACCAAATTAAACACGATGATATGGGTTCATAAAACCTTCTAATAAAGCACTCCTTCACTCCTCACTCTTGCTTCCTTCAAACATTGATGATTGTGTTTTGGAGACTCATAAACATTCCCTAAAATGGATCGAGTGAAAAAGAAAATATTGTCACATTTTATTGAAGATTAATTTTGTTCTAATTTTTCGGATGGTTATTGTTCTTGTACGACGTTCATTCTAAATTTTTTGAATTTCGTTTATTTTTAAAAAATATTTTGATAAATTTTAAAAAATATATATTTAAACTGTTATTAACTTTGATTCTTAAATATATAAAAATATATTTCGGTTTCTTCGGAAGATAGAAAAAAAAATTGGAAGGATTGGTGTGTGAGAAAGGAAGAGGAGACATATAGATTGGTGCCACGCTAAAACATTCTTTCCTTATGGAAAGAAACGGGAGACTCAGATTATTGAATGCCTCGAAACGTTTCTCCGCGAAATGCGGCTACTTGCCGCATCTTTTGTTTCTTCTCCATTGTTTTTTTTTTTCTTTAGAACTCAATTCTCCAATTTTTATTTATGTTTGAATATTGCCCTAATTCTATGATAACTGTAACATCTACCAAGTTTTCACACTTGTATTATTACAATTAGAATTATTTAATAATTTGTTATATTGACTAGTTATTGATAGTTTATATACTTTTTTTAGGTAAAAAATATATACAAGTGTATAGGTTACAGTGGAATTTGAATCTAGAAATTAAATAAGAAGATGTTGGATTAATTAATAGATGTATTTGATGGTATTGAATTGAGAAGGGTTTTTTTATTATTATTAGTTTTAGGTAGACAGAAGGGAGAATAATAATAAGTAATTAAGAAAACAGTGGCAAAAAATTGACCCTTAGATGGTGTTTGATAAATGTGGGAGCTCTAGAGTTGTGGTATTTTATTAGTGGAAGAAGTTTTTGTGATTTAAAATTGGTTCTCTCTCCTGATGTTGCGTATGGAATGGAGCTGTTTTGTGTGAAAAGTCAGCGTCTCTGTCTCTCTCTCTCTATAAACCCATTCTCTTTTGTTTGTTATTGAGAGGAACAATCAGTTTCAACCTCAAAAAACCTGTTCCTTAATTTGCTTTTTCTTGCTTCTTAACAGCCAAAAACCCATCTTCCCAGGAGAAAGCCTTTCTTCTCACAACCCCTTCTTAATCCTCCCAACCTACCTCCTCACACACCAAACAAAATTCCCACAATTGCATCTCTCTCTGTCTCTCTCTTATTCTCTCAAGCACCAACATATCTCCATCATTTTTGCTCCAAAACATGTCACACAAACAACCTTCTCCCTCTTTATACTTGAACAACAAGCTCTTGTTCCACTAATAGGCAGAGAGAAAAGCATGTGCAGCTGCATCTTTGGGCCAATAAGCATGGACAATTACCAAGGTGATTTAACTGACATAGTCCGAGCCAGTGGTGGAGCATATGGTGGTGGCAGCAGCAGCAGCTGCAGCACAGGCACTTCATCTGCTGAATTACCTACCACATCTCATCACCATACTATTATTACTCACAACCACAACCTCTCTCGTAATGATCACTGGCACCAACACTTCTCTTCCTCTTCTTCTTCTTCTTCTGACCCCATCACCTTCTCTTCTGTGCTTCAAGACCCCAGAGGGCTCACCAACTTTGGTGACCCCTTCTCCACCATGAGAGATCCCTTCCTTCAGGAGCTTGGCATGCCCTCCGCTTCTGCCTACTTCACTGGGGGCTTGGAAGAAGCAGCTGCAAGTTTTGGTGCTGCTGCTGTTACTACTAATGCTAATACTAGTGCCACTGTTTTTGCTGCACACAAGATTCTTGAGGAGCATGACATGAGAAGACCTTGTAAAAACATATTCTCCAACATGATTCAGATCTCTCCCAATGCAAAGTTACCGGTCTCACCCTATGATTCCACCACACCCATGGCACCTTCTCCAAGGCCAATTAAACCTCCTGCTGTTGTTTCACCCAACATGGTTAATGCAAACTCCTCCAAGGATTGCCTTGTGGACACCACAGGAGTGCAGATCTCATCTCCACGGAATCCGGGCCTTAAACGAAGGTCAGAATAATAAGATATTGCTTAGTTAATTAATTTCTGCGCAGAACTAAATTTAGTTTATGCTTGTGTGTATTAATTTCATGGGGGCGTCATAAATTATGAATCACATACTTTTTAATTTTTTTAAGGTGCGGTGGGGTGAAATTTTATGAAAGTGGGTATGGTGAAGTTTACACTGTAGAGAGAAAGTAGGGTTTGGCATGAGTTAGGTACTTGTGTTCCTTTTCTTGTGCTTTCCAAATCGGTTCCGTTGACTGGCCCAGTTATGCTAGGTAGCTGCTCAAAATGAGAAATAGTAGTTTCATTGTCATGAGACTAACTAAACATGGTTTATTCATTCAGGCTTTTCGTAGGCTTTAATCCACCTGAAAAGTAGAGTTAGCTCCGCGTCTCACACACACAATAACAGTCACACACTTAGCTTTCACCCAACTTATCTTAAACCACCTGAAAATTCCTATTCCTTTTATCCTCATTATCATCACACAGAACCGTATTCTTTCCTTGGAAACCAAATTAAAACGGCCTGATCTCATGGTTATTCTCGAATATTCTATTTCTCTTTGTAATATTCTTATTTCTTCCTCATATATATCATGCTTGTTTGATTAGACTTAATAGTGACTAATATAGGTAGTTTATTGGTGTATTATAGTGGTTGTTGTGTAATTGCTGCAGGAAGAACCAGGCCAAAAAGGTAGTTTGTATTCCTGCACCAGCAGCTGCAAACAGCAGACAAACCGGAGAGGTTGTTCCGTCAGATTTGTGGGCTTGGAGAAAATATGGTCAGAAACCCATTAAAGGTTCACCTTATCCCAGGTTAGCCTGATACTTTAGCCTTAGGTTTACGATTGATATATTATTCTCTGTAAGATTTGATATTTTAGGAATAATAACACTGTGGGTAATATATATTGGCCACACTGCACAAAATATATATCACAACTTCTCTCCCCTATTAACTCAATTTTTTGTAGCTTACTATACATGTATCGTGTTAATTTCTTCGATATTTTTTTTCTTGAATATTGACCATTGAATATGGACCTGCCACACTTCGAGGTTTAAAAAACAGCTAGGCGTAAGGCTTTCCCGTTCAGAAAGTTTTCTTTACCCATTTTTTTATTAGAGAAAATCACTATAAGCACACGTCTGGTTAAAGATTCGTCGTTTTCTTTAAGTTCTCTTAAAAAACTGGCAAAAAAAGCAAATGGTTCTTTCAAATAATTAAGTTGAACCAAATTCATTAGAGAGCAGTGACGGTACTCTTTGAAATCTAATTATGATTTTCATACGACTGCCTTTTAGGTCAATTGAATGAATTTGGAGAAACGAATAAGAGATTTTAATGGATTGGTTTTTGCATCAACGTGATGTTGTTGTAGGTCTCGGTTTTCTTTCTCATTTTCATTTGAGGTGTTGTTGTGGTATTTCTTATTATATATCATTCTCTTGTGGTTATATCTATCAGGGGTTACTACAGATGCAGCAGCTCAAAGGGTTGCTCTGCGAGGAAGCAAGTTGAGCGGAGCAGAACAGACCCAAACATGTTGGTTATTACATACACATCAGAGCACAACCATCCATGGCCAACTCAAAGAAATGCTCTGGCTGGTTCAACAAGGTCACAGCCATCCAAGAACAATGCTGGAAATTCAAAGAGCTCAGAAGGCTCAAACCCCCAAAAGAGCACAACAGCAAAAGCAAAGGATGATCAGCAGCAGGAGAGCAACACCAGTGAGGGCAATGTGTCCCCAGTTGTTGCTGGGAACTCATCAGCAAACAGTGCATCTGTGAAGGAGGAGAATATGGAAGACATAGAGAAGCAGTTTGAGATGGATGAGGGAGAGTTCAGTGATGGACTCCCTTACAAGCCTTGCTTGATGGATCAGAGTAATAATCAATCTGAGGATTTCTTTGCTGAGTTGGGAGAAATAGAAGCTGACCCACTGGATCTTTTGTTTACCCAAGGTTTTGGTGCAGCTGGTGATCAAAGGGAGGAATCCAAGGCCTTAGATCCATTCCATCTGTTTGACTGGTCAGGAGACAACAACACCAACACAAACACCAGTTCATTTGAAGAACCTAATACAAAGAGAAGGTCATAACAAGACCTAGAAAAAGGCATGCAGCACCTCCCTCAAAAAACACCTTAATATCATCATTTTAAGTTTTATTTGGTGGTGCAAATATCATTCAAGGTCATGTTATGCTCTTTCTTATTTGGTTTGAAGTCTTTGATGTGGGGGAGGGTGTGAGAGATTTCCACTTTTTCTGCTTACTACCTTTTCTTTTTCTTGTTATTTACCAGAACAGTCAGGGAGATAAATTAGTAGAGTGAAAAAAAAGAGAGTGCTGGTTGATTGGAAGCAAACTCAACGAGTCCCACATTCCTTTTGGAATATTGGTGGATGGGACAGAAAGCTGAGGAACAGAAGGTTGCAACAGTTAAAACAAGTACATTCACTATAGACATGACTCGAAAGCTCAGTGAGTAGATTGATGATGATAATGGGATGGGACTAGCCCTTTCATCTTTTCAAGTGGGAAAAATTATTTAAAAGCCACACCACACCCTTTGTCATGTGGGGTTTTCCATACAAAGTGAAAAAAGAAAGGAGAGAGATCACAGATTTGCTTGCTGAGATGAAATTTATGAAAGAAGACAAAAGTATATATATATATAGGGTTAAAGTTAAGTTATATTATATTATATAATACTATAATATAGAGCTTGACTTTTCATATCAGTCATTTCTAGGATGTGTGACGTGAGAGGGAAATGCATGCTTTGGTTCCTCGGCTTTCTGTTTTTTTATTATCCACCAACTCATGTTCATTGTTTTGAATGAGATGAGATTACTTTATATGTTTCTTACACTAGTTATTAATTACATTTTGATTCTATTGTTCTATCATTAAAAAATTGTCATTTTATATACTGGGTCTTATCTGTTAGCATCGGTAGTTTTCTGTTTTCATAATAAAATCCAGCAAAACGAGGTTGGCATTTAATCATTTCGCATGTGCATGCTCACCTATTTGTGCATGTATATTTATAATTATATGTACAATCCTCCCTTCGTTTAAATATAATAATAAGTTTTGAAAACGCAATATATATATATATATATATGAAATATGATGAGATTACGTAATAGATTTTGTAACAACTATGTAAAAACCTACCTGTTCTATTTCATGCTTCTATGCCTATTTTGGGTACATATCTTAAGTTGAAGGGTTTGTTTGCCTGATCATACACCCTACACCGAAATTCAAAACTTATATGAAAACCCTACAGTGTATATATGTGTATAAACTGTACCTGCTCTTTGACCTTTTTTTCATGTTTTCCTTTTTGGCTAAATAATAATTACAATGCTAGTTTCTACTGCTGAGGTTGTGTGTAATAGCATACAGCGATGAATGAATTTTACTGAAAACAATTACAGAAAAATTAAACTCAAAAGAAGAAGAAGATGAAACAGAAAAGTCAAAGAAAATTTACACTATCTTTTTGTTACAGTATGGTAATACATAAAGAAATAACTAATATTTTCTTTCCTGTACGATATTAGTTAAATGTTGTAGGTTTCTAAAACCTTTGGAAGTGAGAAAAGAAAAAGAGATATACTATTTGAGCAATCAGAATCTGGAACATGAATATGCAAAATATTGATAGCAGACATCATAGTACATTGTTCTGATAGAAGTAAATTTTGCACATACTTCTAAAATTATAAGATTTTCTAATCTATTTTAACGGATATATTCCCTGCTCCATATCATAAGAATTGATTTTATGCTGTCAGGAGTCTTTTTCTTATATTAAGATTAATTGAAAATGTTTCATTTACTCTTGGAAACTGTTACCTAAACTTCCTTTTACTGAGTATATATATATATATATATATATATATATATATATATATATATATATATATATATATATATATATATATATATATATATATTTGTGTGTGTGTTTTTTTAATTATTTATTTAT